>ENA-UONX01000750-UONX01000750.1-human-gut-metagenome-genome-assembly--contig:-P74old-NODE-750-length-40929-cov-53.738489_pt1 | contig 40929 bp, 54 predicted proteins | sample MGYA00242466_ERZ724013 | MGnify/ENA metagenome assembly ERZ724013 | reverse complement strand
CGCTGATCTACCGCATGCTCTTCAACCTGACGGAGAACGCTGTCAAATACAACCGTCCCGGCGGCACGGTGCGGGTCGAGCTTGCACAGGGGCAGGAAAAGTGCATCATTCGCGTTTCCGACACCGGCTGCGGCATTCCGGAGGAATATCAGCGCAGTATCTTCCAGCCCTTCTTCCGGGTAGACAAGTCCCGCAGCCGCGAGTACGGCGGCGCGGGACTGGGACTTTCTCTGGTGTGGGAGATCTCCAATCTCCATGGCGGCTCCGTTTGGGTGGAGGAAAGCTCGGACAAGGGCACGACCATCGCGGTAGAGCTGCCGGCAGGGGCAGAAAACGATTCCCCCGGCGCGGATATCCCATAATAGTCCTCGGCGGTTTCATGATGATCGTTTTTCAACCTCCACAACATTATCGCAGCAGCTCTCGATCAGCTCCCTGTCGTGGGTGATCACGAGAATGGTCCTGCCGCGCCGCGCTTCGCTTCTCAGCCTTTCCGCGATCAGGCGCATATTCTGCCCGTCAAGGCCGCTGGTGGGCTCATCGAGTATCAATATCCTGCGGCCGGAAAAGATGGCGCAGGCGATGGCAAGGCGCTGCTTCTGCCCGCCGGACAGGGCAGACGGGTGCGCGTCCCTGTACTCGTAAAGCCCAAGCTCTTTGAGCAGGCTCCTTGCACGGCTCTTGCTTTCTTCTGTCAATCTGGTATTCAGCAGCAGCTCCTCCGCCACGCTTGCCGTAAAAAACTGCGTTGACGTGTCGTTGCCGCAGTAATAGATCTCCCTGCGCCGGACTGCCGCTCTTGCCTTTTTCCCGTCTATCAGGATATGTCCTCTTGTCTGCCTTGCCAGCCCGCAGAGGATCTGCGCAAGGGTGGTTTTCCCCGCGCCGTTTTGCCCCGTTATGGCGGTCACGCCGCCCTCTGGAACGGACAGCGAAATATCCTCAAAAATAGCTTCTCTGCTTATTCTTTTCGAGAGCCCTGCTGTCTTCAAGACGGCAGGGCTTTCGTCCAATACGGAGGGAGCGGGAGGGCACTTTCCCTCGTGCGGAGAGCGCAGGCCCATACCTAAGATGTCCGCTTCCGGCAGAAGGAGTAAATTCTCCGGTGTATACTCGGCCGCTATTCTGCCATCCCGCAGATATAAAAACCGGTCTGCGATCCCCATCAGCCAGTCGATCCGATGCTCCGCGATGAGCAGGGTAAAGCCCTGCTCCTTCAGCTGCCGGAGGGTCTGCGCAAGCTGCCGCGTCCCGGCGGCATCGAGGTTGGCCGTCGGCTCGTCGCACACAAAGGCCTTTGGCTTCAGGGCATATACGGACGCAATGGCCGCCCGCTGCTTTTCTCCGCTTGAAAGGACGTCAACTGCCCTGTCCTTCAAACGGGACAGCTTCAACGCCTCTATGGCGGCGTCCGTCCTCTCCCGTATCTCCCGGGCGGACAGGCCGTAATTCTCGCAGGGAAAGGCGACCTCTCCGGCGAGCTCGGAGGAAAAGAACTGGCTTTTGGGGTCCTGAAAAACGCTTCCCACCAAGCGTCCGATCTCCCACGTGGAAAGGCTGGGTATGTCCTTGCCGTCTATTCTCACACTTCCGCTGAAGGCTCCGGGATAATAGGACGGCGCAAGCCCGTTGACAAGCCTTGTCACGGTGGTCTTGCCGCAGCCGGAGAGCCCCGTCAGCACGACGCATTCGCCGCTTTTTACCGAAAGGGAAATGTCCCGCACGCCTCTGTCCGAGTTTTCGTATTGAAAAGAGACGTGTGTAAGCTCGATCATGCCATGCTCCTTTCCAAAACCAAATAGGAAGCCGTGACCAGCGCACATGCGGCTGCCGCGATGTGATCACGCGCCCCGGCCCTTTTCTCATAATAGCTGCCGCGCACACCCGGGCGCTCCGCGCCTCTTGCAACGGCGGAAACGGAAAGCTGATCCGCAAGCTGCAACACCCGAAGAAGAAACGGAACCAGCACAAACTCCATGCTCTGCACGGGATGTGCGAGCAGCTGCCCCGCCGCGGTCAGCCCTCGGTTTTTCATGGACCTGCCCACCCCCTTTAGCTCCGTCCGCATGGTGGGGAAGAAGCGAAAAACCACAAGAAGCCCGAGAATGAACGGGGTGGGCATACGGAGGCGGGATAAAAACGCGGAGAGCATCCCCGGCGGCGTGGTGATCAGATCCCATGACACCAGAAAGATCGGTGACAGATTCCAGAACATCAGAACATAAAACTCCGAAAAGACCGGCATGTGCAGCCCGTGGAAGCGGATGCCGTAGAGCAGCAGCGCCAGCAGCAGATAAAAGCAGCCATAGGACGCGGCAAGGCGGAAGTTCCGCTGCAGGACGAGATAAAGAAGCGCCCCGCCGGTCAGGATGCAGGTGAGCAGCACATTCCCGCCGATGGTTACTCCGGCAAAGACGCACAGCAGCGCCCACAGCTTGACCGGCACCGCGAAGGATGCGTCCGCCCTCATAGAACGCCGGCCTTCTTAAAATGCCTGCGGATCAGCCGACTGCCCACCATGCAGCCCAAAAAGCCCATCAGCGTCGTAAACAGCAGAATAAAGGCCAGCCAGCTGGGAGAGGTGTAGTAACGCACATAGGAATCGATATAGCTCTGCTCCATGCCGCTTGCCAGCGCAAAATCGTAGTAGGTGTCCCAGAAGAACCAGATGGGCAGCAGATTGACCCCGTTGTACAGCAGGCTCGCCGCCGTCCAAGCGGCAGTCAGCCGTTTCGGCTTTTGGCAGGAGCCTTCCTTCCAGAGAATCGCCTCGCAGATGATGCCTGTAACGATAAAGTAGGGAAGCAAAAACCAGTTTCCCATCAGCAGGAAAATCACGCCAAGCAGCGTCATATAGATCAGCGTCACAAAACGCTTTCCGATCCGGCTGACCATGAGCATATAGACCGGCGCGCAGAGGAACATGGTGATCCCCACCGACAGCACCATGCTGACAAAGTCGTTGGCCATGCAGACCATATTGATAACGAGCTGGATCACGATCAGCACCGCCGAAAGCAGCACCGTGGTGATCACATCCCTGACAGACCACTTATTTGTTTCTTTCATAAACTCCTCCTTGTTTTCGACACTTCGTTTTCCAATATTGCATTCGGAATCCTGTTTATCTCGCAACTTTCTACGCCGTCCACTCCATGCTCTCGCTCTGGAGCTGCGCCATGTGGTGGAACAGGCCGTTCTTTTTCAGCAGCTCGGCCGGAGAGCCCATCTCAACCACGCGGCCGCCGGAGAGCAGGACGATCTGGTCGGCGTTCATGACGGTACGCATGCGGTGCGCGATGATGAGCACTGTCTTATCCCGGATAAGCCCGGACAATGCCGCCTGCGCCGCCGTCTCGTTTTCCACATCCAGTGAGGCCGTGGCCTCATCCAGCAAAATCACCGGCGCGTCCTTCAAGATGGCGCGGGCAATGGAGATGCGCTGCCGCTCACCGCCGGAGAGCCGGGAGCCGTTTTCCCCGATCAGGGTATGGTAGCCCTCCGGCAGCCTGGATACAAAGGCGTCGCACTGCGCCGCCTTCGCCGCCGCTAGCACCTCCTCGTCGGTGGCGTCCCGCTTGCCGAGGCGAATGTTTTCCATCACGGTATCGGCAAACAGCACCACATCCTGAAATACGATGGCGTAGTTTTCCAGCAGCACCTCGCCGTCCACCGTGGACACGTCCACGCCGCCCAGCCGCACCGTTCCCTCTGCAGGGTCCCAGAAACGGGCTGCCAGCTTGGCCGCCGTGGACTTGCCGCCGCCGGAGGGGCCCACCAGCGCCGTCACCTGCCCCTGCTTCGCTATAAAGGAAACATCTCTTAGCACATCCTCTTTTTCCCGGTAGGCAAAGGTCACATGCTCAAAGCGGATGTCGCAGCCGTCGGGATCATATTCGGTCATGCCGGTCATGCGCTTTTCGTTCTCGATCCCCTGCATACGCTCGATGCGCACCTCGCAGGCGAAAACCGCGGCCATGTTGGCAAACATGGAACCGATGGGGTCATATACCCGAGTGGCGGCGATAAGGAACATCAGAAACGGGATCAGCGCCAGGTCGCCGCGGCTCATGAGTGTCACCCCCGTGAGGACGGTGGTGGCGATGCCCAGCTTTAGGAAGGACTGTGCCGCCGTGACTACGGAGCCTGTGAACAGCTCGCCCCGGATGGTGTCCTGCTCCGCCTCGTCCAGCCTGCGGTCCAGGTCGGCGATATACCGCGCCTTCTGGTTGCACGCCTTGATCTCCGGCGCGCACTCCAGCACCTCCTGCATGGCGTCGGTGGCCGCGCGGCGGGTGACGAGGCCCTTCTTTATATGCCGCTTTTCCATGCGCCGGGAGAGATAGACCATCAGCAGCGACGCGGGCACCACCCACAAAAGAGCCAGCGCCATCCGCCAGTCATAAAGCAGCATGCCTGCGGAAATCAGCGCCGTGGAGATGAGCGCGCCGTGCATGGCGGGGTAAAAGTGGGAGAAGGCCTTTTCCAGCGTCTCCGTATCCCCCATGATGGTGGTGGTCAGGTCGGTCAGGTTACGGTTTCCGAAGAAGGACAGCGGGAGCTGGCGCAGCACCTCCGCCAGCCGGATGCGGCGGTTGGCACTCTCCCGGTAGGTGGCTTCGTATAAGGCTTTGTATTGGATCAGGAAGGTCACAAAGAGCGCGGCGAGGGCAAGGACGCCCGCGACCAGGAAGCGCGTAAGACCCGCCCCTGGGTCGGTGCCGTTTGTCAGCGCCTCTACGATGCCGGAGAGTGCCGTGGCCAGCACGCCCACCGGCAGCATTTTGCTGATGTTGACCAGTACGGACCAGAACACGGCGGCCACATAGTCTTTTGCGCCCTTCTCCGTCATGGCGTATTTTTTGCGGATGCGTTCGATCATGCGGCACCTCCTACCTTCCACTGCGCAGCCTTTTGGTACTCCTCCCACATGGCGGTGTATACGCCGCCCTTTTCAAGAAGCTCGTCGTGCTTTCCTTCCTCGGCGATCTCGCCGTCCCGGATGACGAAGATGCGATCCATGTTCCGCACCGTGGACAGGCGGTGGGCGATCATCAACACGGTCTTGCCCTTCATCAGCGCCTCGAAGGCCTTTTGTATCTTCGCCTCGTTCTCCGGGTCTGCAAAGGAGCTGGCCTCATCCAGCACCACGATGGGCGCGTCCTTTAAGATCGCCCTCGCCAGCGCGATGCGCTGCATCTCGCCGCCGGAGAGGTACACGCCCTTGGCGCCGATCACAGCGTCCAGCCCGCCCGGCGTCTTTTCCAGAATATCGCTGCACTGAGCAAGTTGCGCCGCGTGTAATATCTCCTCCTCCGTTGCGTCCGGCCGAGCGGCGCGGATATTGTCGCGGATGCTCTTCTTAAAGAGCCGCACCTCCTGAAAGACAAAGGAGATCTGCTCCATCAGCTCCGCGGTGGGGATGCTTCGCACATCCCGTCCGCCCAGGAGCACCGCCCCTGCCTGCACATCGAAAAAGCGCGGGATCAGCCGGGCGATGGTGGTTTTGCCGCCGCCGGAGGGGCCCACCAACGCCCACGCCTCCCCCTGCGGCAGATGGAAGCTCACATTCGTCAGCGTGGGCCTGTCCGCGCCGTCATAGGAAAAGGTGACATTCTCAAAGGAAATGCCGCTACCCGCGGGCTTGCTTCCGCTGTCCGCCGCAGGCTCGGGAAGGGGCGACTCCTTCAATATCGCCTCCAGCTTATTCACTGCCTCGGCGGCCTCCATCTGTGCGTTGACCGCGTACATCAGCCGCTCCATCATAAAGGCAAGCTGGGGCGCGAAGAAGATGTAAAACACCAGATCGGCCAGCACTGCCCAGCCGTCTGCCGCGCCGCCGATGAGAACCATTCCCAAGGGCATGAGAAGCAGGAACATGGCGTTCAGCACCACCGTAAGCAGGGTGTAGGGCATACGGCACATCATGGCGTAGCCGCTGGCAAGGTCGCGGTAGCTGAGGATGGCGGCATGAAAGCTCTTGAAGGAGTAAACCGTCTGCTGGAATACCTTCACCACCGGGATGCCCCGGACATACTCTGTGGCCTCGGCGGAAATGCGCTCTCCTGCCCGCTGGTATTCCTCAAAGAACTTCATGCCTCTCCCGGTCATCATGCTCATCAGGCAGACAAGCCCGATAATCATGGGGATCAGGCAGGCAAGCCCCATGCGCCAGTCAAAGACGAAGAGCAGTCCCACCGCCAGTAACGGCGTTACGATCCCGCCCACCGCGTCGGGGATGGTGTGGGCGAGGAGCGTTTCTGTCAGTGCCGCGTTGTCGTCGATCTGCTTGCGCAGCCGTCCCGTGAGGTTGGCGTTAAAGTACCCCAGCGGCAGGTCAATGAGATGGGCGGCCGCCGCCTTTCGCATATTTGTCGCCACCCGGAAGGCCGCAAGGTGCGTACACATGAGCCCGGCGAAATAGATCGCCGCGCTCAGAAGTGCCGCCGCCAGCGCATACCAGCCGTAGCGGGCAAGCCCTGCCGAAACGCCGCCTCCCGGCGTCAAAATGCCCCGGGCTGCGTACCAGACAAAGACGAACGGGAAAATACCGACCGCCGCCGAAACGCCGGACAGCCCGCAGCCCAATACGGACAGCCACTTATGCCCTCCGGCGTATTCCAGCAGCCTGCCCAGCACCGGCGGCTGCTTTTCTTTTTTCTGTTTGCTCATATTCCGTGTTCCTTTCTTAAAATATATAGGTTTGTTGGAGGATGCGCCGCGCCAGTTAGAGATGACTAACCGACAGTTATTTTTTAAGGCTCATTCGAGCCTTAAAAGTCCGCTCCAGCCGGAGTGGAAAAAGATAGCCAGTTCATCGACATATTTCATGGCTTCCTCTCTCGGCATATCGTGGACGATGGTTTCACACACCGCCGTAAAGTAAGCTCTTGTGATCATGTGATGAAGCTGACGGGTCATGCTCCCGGAGAGCATGCCGTTTTTTCTGAGGAGGGCGTAGTATTCTTCGGATCGATCGACCTCCAGCTCTACCAGCACCTCGATGAAATCCGCATAGCCCGTTCCCTCCGCTCGGCAGAGGATTAGCTTGAATTCGTCGAAATGGTCGTACATGAACGCGACAAGCTCGTGCAGGTGCTGGGTGGAAAGCTCCAGACTGTCTTTTGCTCTTCCCTCTGGGATAAGGTCAAAATAATCATCCTGTGCCGCCTTGAAGCGGGTGAGCAGCTCGCTTGCGGTCTCGCCCACAAGGTCTTCAAACAGAGCGGTCTTATCCGGGTAGTAGCCGTAGAATGCACCCTTCGTGAAGCCTGCCTCCGCGACAATTTGGTTCAGAGATGCGTCCTTGAAGCCCTTCTCCAGGAATTCTTTTTTCCCAACTTCGAGGATCTTCATTTGGGTTTCCGTTCGTTCCATGTTCTACGCCTCCTGATATACCGGTAGTATATACTTCTGGTATATTATAACCGAGCATATTGAGTTTGTCAATGAGGCTTGTGATTTTTCTGTTTGCCCAGTTCAACACAGAGCCTCTCTGTTCACATGTCTTGGATGCTTGAGCATATTCTTTTTCGATACTCGCCATAGCGCAAGGCAGGAACACCGCAAGAGGTGTCCCTGCCTTTTCGGATAGACTGTTTGGCAAACGCAACCCGCGCAATCTGCCGCTAAAGTTACCGTCAATGGCAGGCATCATTTTTCATTCCACCAATGCCTTGCCCAGAGCGCGGCAGGCCTCGAGCGCCGCATCGTCGGGCGCGTCGCAGCAGGTGACGCTCTCGCACACAAGGTTCAGTCCCGCGTCGCCGCAGTCCTTCTCCCAGCTGCGCATCCACTCGCCGTCGCCCCAGCCGTAGGAGCCGAACAGCGCCGCGCGCTTGCCGCCGAGGCTGCGCTTGCACGCGTCGAACATCGGCTGGAATTCCATTTCCTCCAGCACCTCGCTGCCCATGGCGGGGCAGCCGAAGGCGATGGCGTCGTAGGCGTTCAGATCGCCGGGCTGTACCTTGTCGGGCGTGAGCAGCACAGCCTCTGCGCCCGCGGCGGTCATGCCCTCGGCAACGGCCTGCGCCATCGCCTCCGTATTGCCCGTACCGCTCCAGTAAATAACAGCAGTTTTCATGTTTGTAAACTCCTTTCTTTTGATGATTTTATATCATCAAACCGCGACGGCAAGCTGCTCGAGCCTCGAGCCGCTTTGCCAGAGTGCGCAGTATATCTCCGTACATTTTTTGTATTTTGCGAACAGCGCGCGTGCTTTTTCCTCGTCGCCGTAGACCTTCCAGAGCCCCGCGCACTTAAAATCGTTTGCGCGGTGGGCGATGAAGCCCTTCACGTCCTCTGGCGGGTAGCTGAGGAACAGCCCCACCTTGTGCGGAAACTCTCCGCTCTCGCGGAAGCGGCAGGCAAGCCGCGCCACACAGCGCGCGCAGCTCTCGTCCTCGTAGCCCGCCTGCCGCAGCAGCTCGGACACCCGCGCGTCCCGCAGGTCTCGCCGCAGCTCGGCGGGGCGGTAGAGGTAGAGGAGCGCCCGCCCCGCTAAAAAGCGGATCGGCAGCAGGCAAAGCCCCTTCGGCGAAAGCCGCCGGTTCAGCCGCCGGATGTCGGCCAGCAGGTCCTCGCGGTCCTCACAGGGACAGGGAAACAGGCTCCCCGTCTTGATGCCTGCGAGCGTCGGCGCGCCCTGACGGATCAGAATTTCTTCAGACATTTGCTCTCTCCTCCTGTGGTAGTCTTGTGCATCTATCTTGTTTCGTTCCCCTTGCCCGTTTCGCAGTTAGTGTCCTCTAACCGCTATACTTTGGAATGGGGCAGGGATACAGATCGCAGTTTCCCTGCCCCGATTCCTTATGATTTGCTTTCGTCCAGCAGGTCGGTCATATTCCGCAGACTGATGCCCAGCGTAGACCCGTTGTGCAGCAGTGCCGAGGTGGCAGGTGGCAGTACACCCGCCACGCCCAGCGCGATCAGGGTCAGATTGAAGCCCACGATGAAGCGGTAGCTGCCGTGGATGCGCTCCATCAGTGCCTCACCGAGCCTGCGCAGTGTTACCAGCGCAAACAGATCCTCCGAGGCAACGGTGATGTCGGCGATCTCCCGGGCGATGGCCGCGCCGGTGGAGATGGCGATGCCGGCGTCCGCCTCGGAGAGGGCGGGAGAATCATTGACGCCGTCCCCCACCATGATAACGGTGTGTCCCTTTTCCTTTTCCTGACGGATAAAGGCGGCCTTGTCCTCCGGTAGGACCTCTGCGTAAACGGCGTCCACGCCCACCTCGGCGGCAACGGACTCTGCTGTGCGGCGGTTGTCGCCGGTCATCATCACCACATTGGTAAAGCCGCTCTCATGCAGCGCTTTTACCGCGTCCTTAGCCTCCCGGCGCAGAGGATCGTGGATACAGATGACCGCCGCCAGCTCCCCGTCGATGCAGAGATACAGGTGGGAATACGCGGCGGGCAGCGCATCATATTTCTCCTGCTCTCCCTTCGGGATACAGCAGCCCTCGTCCTCAAAGACAAAGTGGGCACTGCCGATGATGACCTTTTTGTTTTCCACCATACTGGAAATGCCGTGGGCCACCACATACTGCACCTGCGAATGGTATTCCTCATGGGTAAGGCCCCGCCGTTTCGCCTCCTCCACCACGGCGTTGGCCATGGAGTGGGGGTAATGCTCCTCCAGACAGGCGGCGAGGCGGAGCATATCCGCTTCCCGGTGTCCGCCGAAGGGAACGATCTGCGCCACCTTCGGCGTGGCGTAGGTCAGCGTACCGGTCTTGTCGAACACAATGGTATCCGCCTTGGCCACAGCCTCCAGGAAACGCCCGCCCTTGACAGAAATGTGATGCCCGCTGCTCTCCCGCATGGCAGACAGCACCGCGACAGGGATCGCCAGCTTCAGCGCGCAGGAGAAGTCCACCATCAAAACGGCCAGCATCTTGGTCACATCGCGGGTCAGCAGATAGGTCACAGCCGTGCCGCCCAGCGTATAGGGAACCAGCCTGTCCGCCATGCGGGACGCCTTGTCCTCAGCGGTGGATTTTAGCTTTTCCGATTCCTCGATCATGCGGACCACCCGGTCATAGCGTCCGCTGCCGGATACCTTTTCCACGCAGACCACACACTCGCCTTCCTCGGCCACCGTACCGGCATAAACAGGGCTGCCGGGCCGCTTGGCCACCGGCATGGATTCTCCGGTGAGAGAGGACTGGTTCACCATGGCCTCGCCCTCTACCACTCGGCCATCCAGCGGGATCATGCCGCCGGTGCGGATCACGATGCGATTCCCCGGCTTCACATCGGTGATTTTCGTCAGCACCTCGGTGCCGTTTGCCTGCAGCCAGACGCTGTCCACCCGCAGGCTCATGGCGGAGGCAAGATCGGCCACGGACTTTTTGTGGGTCCACTCCTCCAGAATTTCGCCCAGATGCAGCATGAACATCACAGAGCCGACGGTGGCAAAATCGCCCCGTGCCATGGACACCGTGACGGCGGTGGCGTCCAGCACGGCGACGGACAGCCTGCCTTGCAGCAGCGCCTGGCAGCCCTCCTTGATGTACTTGACGGAACGGAAGAGGGAGATGGCGGTGGTGACGGGCACCGGCAGGAACAGGCGTGAAATACACCGCCGCATGATGGCGATAGCCAGCTTGTCCTCAAACTCCCGGTTCAGTGCCCGGGAGGTATGCTCCGGCACCAGCTCCATAGCTTCCGCCTTGGCGAAGGAGAATTGTGCCAGCGCACGAATTATGTTTCCGCGCTCCGCCTCATAGAGCACCACCGCGTCCTGCGTCCGGTCGTAGACCTTGACCGCCTGCACGCCGTCCTGGGCGCGCAGATAGTATTCCAGCACATCCGCTTGGGATACTGTCATCCGCCCGCAGCACAGGTGTACCCGCAGCCGCCCCGGCAAATCATGTAGGATCGTGCATTTCGTGGCTCACTCCGCCTTGCTTTCCTCCGCAGAAGCGTCCTCCACCACAGCAGCAGCCTCCGCCTCTGCGCGGCATTCGTTGATTGCCTTCGCATCGGCATAAACATCCTCCGCACCCTCACGCACCGCCGTGACCATTTTCATCACGCCCTCCTTGGCGCGCAGTGCGGCAGCAGTGGTGTGGGCGTAGACCTTCTTGGCATCCTTGCTGCCCAGCAGCTTAATGCCTGCCGTTCCGAACAACACGCCTGCTGCAAATAAACCGAGTTTTTTCATAATGATTGTCCTCCTATATAAAATATATATATGTCAAACCGATGGCCGCGATGGCGGCATCGGAATGATCTTACTGTTTCTTCTTCCCAAAGCTACTCTCAAAACAACGGTGTAATCAACGTCCATATGTCCTAAGGCATCCCGGTGTATTTCATTTATCTGCCGACGAATTTGATCCTCACGATCTGCATTTTCATCACTCCGTCGCCGACTCTGGCGAGGAAACGGAAAAATCCGCTGACGGACGGGTCTTTCAAATCGTTGTAGCCCAGCATATAGCCCCGGCTGGTGACCTGCAAACGGCTGTCCCACGCGCCGATCTCTTTGGGAGCGTCGGAAACCGCAAAATACGCGCCCACATCCCTGATCTTCGCACTCTTGAGCCATGTCTTGGCGATCATCTTCACCGCCGTCCGATTTGCAGCGTCAAACACCAGCACACCGCCGGGGAAGGCGGCTGCCATACCCTGCACAAGAGCTTTGACCTGCTCGGTCAGGAAGTAATAGAACACGCCGGAGGCAAAGAATACCGCACCGTTTGAAGAGTCAATTTTTCTAAACCATTCGGTATTGTTCAAATCGCATGGGATATTTTCCTCACGCTCCCCGGCGGGCAAAAGCTCGTTACGCACGGCTATGACATCGGGAAAGTCCAGATTGTAAATGTTACAGCTGCCGTTGTCGCAGCTTCTTCCGGTGCCGTCCAGCCCGCAGCCCAGATTGATCACCGCCGCATTGGGGTGGCCTTTCAGATAATCCCGCACCTCAAAAGCAAGGTCATTCTGCCGCACGGCCACCTCCAGTGAACCGAAACGCTGCATCAGGCTGCGGGCGTTCTTATCAGCATCCGAAAAGTCATAGTCGATTTCGTTAATCAGCCGCATCGCCGTTTCATCTTGGTAGAAATTCGGATACAGCTCTGAGCAGACCTTCCGCGCATACAGCGGAATGATCAGCGTCTCCTGTACGGTGTTTTTCTCGATTTTGTATTTCATAAGCACCTCCGCGCCTATCCCAGCGCCACATCCAGCGTCATCATGACGCTGAAGCCCACGGCAAAGAAAATCGTGCCGGTGTTGGAGTGCTTTCCCTGTGACATTTCGGGAATCAGCTCCTCCACCACCACATAGAGCATGGCGCCCGCCGCAAAGCTCAGAAAATACGGCAGCGCCGGGATCACGAGCTGTGCCGCAATAAGCGTCAGCACCGCGCCGATAGGCTCCACCACGCCGGAAAGCACACCGCCGAAAAATGCCCTGCCCTTGCTCTCGCCCTCCGCCCGCAGCGGCATAGAGATGATCGCTCCCTCGGGAAAATTCTGAATGGCGATGCCAAGAGACAGGACAAGCGCGCTGGCCGCCGTGATCTGCGCGTTCCCCGCAAGGAAACCCGCATACATGACGCCTACCGCCATGCCCTCCGGAATGTTATGCAGGGTCACCGCCAGCACCATCATGGTGGTGCGGCCCAGCCTGCTTTTCGGCCCCTCCGCCTGATTGCTTCCCACATGAAGGTGGGGAATCAGATGGTCGAGCAAAAGCAAAAACAGCACGCCGACCCAGAAGCCGATAAAGGCAGGGAGGAAGGACAGCTTCCCCATATCCTCCGACTGCTCAATGGCGGGGATCAGCAAGCTCCAGATGGATGCCGCCACCATCACCCCGGCGGCAAAACCGGCAAGGGAGCGCTGCACCAGATCGCCAAGGGATTTTTTCATAAAGAACACGCAGGCCGCGCCCAGCGTTGTACCCAAGAAAGGGATCATGATTCCAAGAAAGGTTTCCATTTGTCTCACCGCCTTTGCATTGCGTTTTTATTTGTTTCTTCTGAAGCCCGCCTCATCCCGGTATTCGGGATGTTCCTTTAAGTATGGGTCTTTATCGCCGCAGATGGTATAATCGCATCGGCAGCCATCCACGCAGGTAGTCGTCCGCACCAGCCTTGCGTGGAGCAGCTCCATGGACACATAGTCCACATTGCACAGGGCGGGCATGATATCCGTAAGGCCGTGCCGGATAGCGAACTCCGCTGCCGGACACGATGTAAATTCATAATAGATGGGCTTGCCGTTTTCATAAGGCGCAACCGACATCTCGTAATCGTGCCATTTGTCGCAGCCGCTTTTCGCACGAACAAACGCCTTGTACATCAGCTTCCTCCAGAACGGCTTGTTGCAGTCCACAAATTTCAGCTTGCGGAAAGTCGGAAGAATCAGATTTTCCTCCATCTCTTCGATTTCACGGAACGAAGTAACTGCTTTGCAGACCACATAATAGCTCATGATGGCGATGCAGTCGTAGGTGCCGCCTACGCCGTTGTGGAAGTTCCGTTTGCCGCCCAAATCGGTGCGCCAGTCGGAGAGAAAGTCCGCATACTGCCGCTGTACTTTTTCCCAAATCGCCTCCCGCTCTACCGCAGGATAGTGCAGAGCGATCTTCGCCCGTATCTCCTTCTTGCAGGGCCGGGAATACAGCACATGGCATTTGCGGTCAAATAGGAGCTTCTTGTCCTTCACCTGTCTGCCTCTCCCTCATTTCCGCGCCGTGATACAGAGCCAGCTTTTCTTTTTGTGTATCTGCACCTCGTGAAAGCCCGCCTGCTCCAGATACGTCTTCAGCTCGGCGTCCTTGTAGATGGTCATGCCGCCGATGATCTCCGTCCACTTCTCAGCCTTGTCTGAGTCGCCGTTGCTTTCGTTGCAGATGAGAAATGTCCCGCCAGGCTTCAGCACCCGGTAAACCTCCCGGAAGCACTGCGGCAGATCGGGCCAGAAATAGACGGTTTCAAAGGCCGTTACCGCATCGAACCAGTTATCAGCAAACATCATATCCGCCACGCTGCCTTGCAGGACAGCGCAGCGTCCCTCCGCGATGGCGGCCTCGTTGACCTTTTTGGATTTCTCCACACTGACGGGGGAATAGTCGATGCCCTTGACGACACCCTGCGGGCATTTTTTCAGAAGTCTCTTGATGTTCGCCCCGCCGCCGCAGCCGCAGTCCAGCACCCTGGCGTCCGGCGCGGCATTCAGAAATTGAAGCCCCCACCGAGCCACGGCACTGTGCCCGACGTTCATCATAGCAACCATGATTTTCCCGCCGAGGCCCACGGGCTTGCGGGTGTTTTCAAAGAATGACATATCACACCTCCGTTTTCTCACATTCCGCATAGGTCAACGGGAACGAGGCTTTCAAAACAGCGCTTTTCCGCACCGCCCAGCCGTTCTGCCGTAGGAAGCGCAGGTATTCCTCACTCGTCCACTTGCTGCGGAGAGGGAAGCCTGCCATCCTCATAAAAAATGCCCTGACCTTGCCGGAAAACGAGTTTCCCGCGTGGGTGAAGGTCGGCGCGATGAGCGTGCCGTCGTCTTTCAGTACCCGTTTTATCTCTTGCAGGGCTTTTTCCGGCTGCGGCACGATGTGCAGCGCGTTGGACACGATCACTACATCAAAGGACTGGTTCGCATAGGGCAGGCGGAACATATCCTGCACGGAGAAGTGCAGCTTGGCAGAGCGGTTGTCCCGTTTCGCTTCTGCGATCATCTCTGGGGAGGCATCCGTCGCCTCGATGTGTGCCGCCGCGTTCACGATGTGTTTTGCGATCAATCCCGTGCCGGTTGCCAGCTCCAACACCGTTTTGGCTTTCACGACCGGCCGGAGCAGCGCATACATCTCTTTGTATGCCGCCCGATCCCTTCGCATAAAGCGGTCGTAACGACCGGCATTTTTGTCCCAGAAGGTCTTTCGTTCTTTCATAGCCGTTGCCCTTATCTCTTCTTTATTTTTTGCCGCATTGTGCCTCTCGGAAAGGATTCAAAGTGCCGCTAAATTTTCCCGTGCAGGCATCTGTCCCGCCGCTCTCTGGCGTATTCCAGCAGTGCATTGCACGCCGGACAAAGCGCCTCGCCCCTTGTCCAATGCACGCCACAACAATACCGGCGCACCATGAGGGTAACGGTTTCGATCTCCTTTTCCTTGTTCAAGTTCTGAAGTCCTTTCTGTTTTATACACAGTTAGCCTACTCTAACCGTCTGGTGGAAGAAAAGGCAGGCCACCTGTATGCAGTCTGCCTTTTGCCTGATGCGAAAGCCCGCAGACGCGCGGGGCTTACAGCACCAGCGAGGGCGCGGTGTAGACCCGTGCCTTCAGCTCGCTGTTTAGCATATACAGTCCCTTGCTGTCACCGCCGAACAGCTCCATCTTGGTGATGAGGTCGGCGGCGTTCTTCTCCTCCTCGCCCTGTTCCTTGATGAACCAGTCCAGCATCTGCATGGCGCGGAAGTCTTTTGCCTCGTATGCGGCGGCGTAGATGGCATCGATGCTGGCGGTGACCAGCTTCTCGTGCTCCAGTGCCTTTTTCAGCGGGGTCATGTGGTCGCCTCGTTCCCACTCCGGCTTTGCGATAGCCTCAAAGGTGACGCCCTCGCCGTTATTCTGCAAATACTGATAAAACAGCATGGCGTGATCCCGTTCCTCCTGCGCCTGTACCCGGTACCAGTTCTCAAAGCCGTCCAGTCCGACGGCGGCGTAGTAGTTGGCAAAATCCAGATACAGATAGGCGGAGTAGAACTCCTTGTTGATTTGCTCGTTGAGCAGCTTCGATACATTAGCGTTCATTGGGTGCCTCCTTCAGCGTTGTTTTCTTCCTGTTCCCTGCAATCGGGACAGATATACCTGATTTTAAGATCATACGAGAGGATCTCCCGTCCCAGCGCCCGTTCGATCCGGCTCTGCATATCCGGCAGGTGAACGTCCGCGATTTTCCCGCAACGACTGCAAATCAAGTGATCGTGCCGTTCCGTTCGGTCGTACCGGTCCGGCGAACCCGACTCGGTGATACGGTGCAGCAGGCCCTCCTCTGCCAAGGCATTCAGATGCTTATACACGGTGCCAATGGCGATACTGGGATGCTCCTTTTTCATCTCCATGAACACCTGCTCCGCCGTGGGATGCCGCTGCAGTCCCGTTACGGCAGCCAATATCTCCTCTGCGTATTTCGGCATACTGCCAGCCTCCTAAATACAAGAATAAGTCTTATTCTTTCTTCTTTATTATACTCATATTTCTCTCTTTGTCAACAGCCACAAGGGTCTTACGCCCCCAAATTGCTCCAAAAAGCCTTGACAACCTCAACTGTATCTGTTATAGTCACAGTATAAACTGTATCAGTAGCGAACACAGTTGCATTGGAGGTTCATTATGCGTCAGATATTACTTTTTGCGACACTTGCCGCCTCGCTTGCGCTGCTGAGCGGCTGCGCGCTGTCCAAGACAAAAGCGGACACGGCGGAGGACATGACAGGCAAGGCGGCGTATCAGAAGATCAGCGCCGAGGAAGCCTATGAGATGATGGTCTCGCAGGAGGTCGTGGTGGTGGACGTCCGCACCCGGGAGGAATACGATGGCGGTCATATTGAAAACGCCGTCCTTGTGCCCAATGAGAGCATCGGGAGCGAAATGCCCGAGACGCTGCCCGATAAGGAGGCGACACTGCTGATCTACTGCCGCAGCGGCCGCCGCAGCAAGGATGCTGCACAAAAGCTGCTGGCGCTGGGGTATCAGAGCGTCTACGACTTCGGCGGTGTCATCGACTGGCCCTACGAGCTTGTGAAGGAGGGATGATTGTGGACAGTTCTTTTAATCTGGCCGTCCATGCGCTGGTCTGCCTGAGCCACAGTGGACGCTCCCTCAGCAGCGAAGCGCTGGCGGAGAACATCTGCACCAATCCCACCCGCGTCCGCCGGGTGCTGGCGGGGCTGAAAAAGGCGGGAATGGTGGAGACCCGGGAGGGCTTGGACGGCGGCTACCGCCTGACGACAGACCCAGCGAGCCTTACCCTACGGCAGGTGGCGGAGGCAGTGAATACCCGCTTTGTGGACTGCGCGTGGCACAGCGGGGACATCGACCGGGACTGCGCCATCTGCTCCGGCATGGCGGGCGTGATGGACGCGCTTTACCGGCAGATGGACGAGCAGTGCGCCGCCTATCTCTCGCGCCTCACCGTCGCGGACATTGAGAAAGAACTTTTTGAACACAAATAGGAGGATATGACTATGCTTACCATCACGACCGATAACTTTGAAAGCACCGTCCTGCACGCGGACAAGCCCGTGCTGGTGGATTTCTGGGCGCAGTGGTGTCCCTACTGCCGCCGCATCGCCCCTGCCTTTGACAAGGTGGGCGAGCAGTATGCCGACACGCTCATCGCCGGCAAGATCAACTACGACGTGGAACCGCAGCTCATCGAGCGCTTCGGCATCGACACCATCCCCACGCTGATGCTCTTTAAAAACGGCGAGGTGCTCGGCTCCGTTGTCGCGCCCGCCTCCAAGGCAGCCATTGAGACATTTATCCAGGAAACGCTGGCACAGTGAGGGCGTGGCTATGGAGCAGATTTATGATATGATCATCATCGGCGGCGGCCCCGCCGGATGCACCGCCGCCCTGTACGCCGCCAGAAGCGGGCTTTCTGTAGTGATACTGGAAAAGCTCTCCGCCGGCGGGCAGATGGCGCTGACGGAGCAGATCGACAACTATCCCGGCTTTGAGGACGGCATCGACGGCTTTACACTGGGCGAGAAAATGCAGCAGAGTGCCGAGCGCTTCGGCGCGGTGACGGAGCTGGCGGAGGTCTACAAGGTTAGCCTTTCCGGGAGGATCAAGACGCTGGACACCAGCGAGGGCGTCTTTCAGGGCCGCACGGTGGTCATCGCCACCGGCGCCTCGCCCCGCATCCTCGGCGTTCCCGATGAGGAGGCGCTGGTGGGCAAGGGTGTCCACTACTGTGCCGCCTGCGACGGCGCCTTTTATCGGGGCAAGACCGTGGCGGTGGTGGGCGGCGGCAACTCCGCCGCAGCGGACACACTTGCTCTGTCCCGCATCGCAAAAAAGGTCTACCTCATCCACCGCCGGGACAGCCTACGGGCAACGAAGGTCTATCATGAGCCGCTGATGGCCGCGCCCAATGTGGAATTCTGCTGGAACAGCACGGTCTCCGTGCTGCTGCACGGAGACCGCCTCACCGGCCTTCGCCTGCGGGATGTCCAAACCGACACGGAGCGGGAGCTCCCCTGCGACGGTGTGTTCATCAGCGTGGGACGTGCCCCGGCGACGGAGCTGTTCCGAAATGAGCTGGCACTGGACAAATCCGGCTACATTATGGCGGACGAATCCACCCGCACGAATCTTCCCGGCGTGTTCGCCGTGGGCGATGTGCGCACCAAGGCGCTGCGGCAGGTGGTCACCGCCGTATCGGACGGTGCGGTGGCTGTCCACTACGCAGAGGAATATCTGGCGGAGAATCGGTAAAGGGGCTGCGAACGATCCTCTCATCGGCAGTTCCTGTCCGCAGGCAACACGATTGCGAGCCATGCCTCATAGGGGTGCAGGGTAAGAGAATTTAAGGAGACAATATATGTGGCTGTTTTTAGGAATTTCTGCAATCATTTTTACAGGATTCAATTTGATTTACTCTTTTAAAAATAAGAATGAAAAGTGGTTTAGATTCGCAGCCTTATCTTTCACTGCATTGACCGTATGTTCGTTTTATTCAGACGGAGCGATGCGTGTGCTAAATGAAGATTGGGGAGGCTTGATGGATATCATGCCAACCATGAGCAAGGCTCTGTGGGTATGTGTAGGAATATCGATTTTATTAAACTCTGTTTCGCTCTTTCAAGAGAAATAACCACATTCCAATCTGCGTATAGGCAGTGTACAAAAACAAAGAGGATGCATATGCTCGAACCCGGAATGAAAGTCCCTGACTTTACTTTACATGACGCGAACGGCAATGCCGTCAGTCTGCATGATCGCGCCAGCAAAACGGTCGTCTATCGTTCTATCCCAAGGGCAGTGTTCATGTACGATAGAGAAGCAACAACACAAAACAAGAACAGCGTACCCTACTATTCTGTATCAAAGTGGAGCAGTAACACGAAAATGTTGCTGCTCCATTTTCATGCCCCTTAAATAATTTCCCTGAATCTGCTTGACTTATATTACGGTTAGTGATATATTTATTACAGTAACCGTAATAAGGAGGAAGAACTATGAGAGACAATGCAAAAGGTGGCGCGCTTACAGAAGTGACCTTTTATATTTTACTCTCTCTTTATGCACCAAAACACGGATACGCCGTTATGCAGTTTGTTGAAGAAAAAACGGGCGGGCGGCTTTCGTTAGGAGCAGGCACTTTATATGGAGCATTAAACTCTTTGCAGGACAAGAAGTGGATCGAGCCTTATGGAGATAGTGAGGGAAGAAAAAAAGAATACCACATTACAGCACAGGGAAAAGAAATTGCAGAAAAAGAGCTTGCAAGGCTAAATGAACTTGTAAGCGTTGCAAGTAAAATTGTTGGAGGTGCGATATGAGCAAAAAGTGTTATCGCTATTTTGGTGGGTTGCTGAATACGCAGGCAAAATGGCTAAACAAAATGGCTGAAAAGGGATATCGACTTGTTCGGACAGGAAAACTGCTATACGAATTTGAAAAATGCAAGCCTGATGAAGTAACCTATTGCGTAGAGTTTATCGGAGAAAAATCAAAAGAGAGTTCAATAGACTATGCTAACTTTTTGGAGGATATTGGATATAAGGTGTTTTTCAAAAATATCAATCTAAACTATTCTGTTGGAAAGGCTCGTTGGCGTCCATGGGCAGAACGGGGCGGGCGTATTGCGACAAACGCAACAACCTTTAACCGAGAACTATTGATTGTGGAAAAAGCAAATGATGGAAAGCCGTTTGAACTCCATACCTCTTATGACGATAAAGAAAAATATTATCGCAACTTACGCAATCCGTGGCTATTTCTACTGCTCATGTTTGCACTATTCGCAGTTACAAAGCAATCTATAATCTTTGGCATCTTTGCGTTGGTTTCTATAATTCCTGGCAGTATATATCAAATACAGATAATGAAAATCCGGAAGGAAGCCAAGACACAGGAATGGTGAGGAAATAAATAGCAAACCCAGCCAAGCCAGTCAACGGCAAGTGAATGGGCTGCGCCCACCGTTGACAGCCCCGCCCGTCTTTGCTGTTCGGTAATCAAGAGGGCGACAGCACAAAATGCTGCCGCCCTCTGCTATTAATTAGAATGAGGGGACTTTGTGTCCATAAGCTCGTCGTTCTCCATGATAAAAGGGCTCGCCGTATCCTGTCCCCATGAGGTGTCATATTTCCCCATAAGGTAATCGCTCAGCGCCGTTCGGTCCGCAAAGCGCAGCATCCGGTACGGCTCCTGGAAGGCGACCTTTTCTACAAAGTACAGCGTCCCGTCCTCCGCCGTCAAAAGTACGCCAACATGCCCGACAAACAGCAGAGATTCCTCCTCGGTCGGCTTATCGTGGAAGAATACCGTGATGAGGCGGATCCGTTCATTCTCCCGAAAGGTAACGCCGCGGGAAGCCCATTCCTCTTGTACGGTTTGTACATGACGCTTGATCTCCGTGGTATCCTCCGCCTTCATGGAGGAATACAGTGCGCGGAAATCTGCAAGGCTGCTTCCGCCCAGCGCATCGGGATCTGTTTTCAGCGTTTCCTCGTCCACAAACAGCACATCTTCACCGGCATTGATTTGAGAGTCCGCGCTCACGGAGAGGAAGTCCCCAAACAGGCTCATGGCGGTGATCCGGCAGTTATAGCCCGGGAACATTCCGTTCTTCGCCGTCCATTCGTCCTGCATTGCGTAAGGGTCATATTTCGTATATAGCAGATCTGCTTCCTCAAAGCCATCCGTAAGCCATTCCTGCTTCACGCTGTCATGAAAGCGGTCCACACGGCGGAAAAAGCTCTGAATACGCCCGTCCGACACGCCTGTGTCGGAGAGCAGCTCCTTCAAAAGTTCCCTTGATCCGCTGTCGTTCAGGTTTGTGTACTCGATTTTATTTACTGCCGGCTGCAGTTCAGAAAAATCTCCACTCCTTCCACAGCCTGCAAATACAGAGACGCCAAGAAGCGTGCATAGCGCAAGTGCTGCTGTCTGCTGGTTCAATTTCATCTATTTTGATCTTCCTTTCTTCGTCTGCAAAACTCTTCATGCTGCTTAGGATACCTCTTAGCGCATAATATCTTTGTTAAGAGCGCGCAGTTTACGGAGAGGACTTCACAACATGCCCGCCGCCGTATTCCTCTGGCATGCTGTTAATTTCGCAATGACGAAGCAGGATATCGGCCCTCGGCCGTACTTGTCATCACACACATCGCAGAGATCTTCTATCATTGCCACCGCATTGAGGGCAGCGACATAGCGAAGGGATTCTTAACGCATCCGCGAATTTGTTCTCAATGGTCTTCAGCCATCGGTGCGGCGCAGTCGCTGTAACGGGCACAGATGGCGCATTCGTGCAGACCTCTTTCGCCATGACTTTGACCTCTCGCTTTTCCCGCAGGAGCATCTGTGTATAGCCTTTCCCGACATTCGTCCGTCCCATACCTTCGTACTCCATAAATAATTCACAAGGGCAGACACCATTCCCACCCATGATGACGCTTCGCTTTCAGCCTTACCCTGTGTGCCGATTATTTCTTGCATCCCTAAGCACATGGTACTGCGTAAAGGCTCACGCTGCATCTCCGTTCTTGATGTAGGCGGCAAGAATGGCAATAAACTCCGAAGGAAGAGGCTCCCGCTTCAAGGGATACTTCGCGATGGATATCAGGGCTTCTCTTTCTGTTTCCCATACCCGGTCCACCGCAAAGCAGACGCTGCGCTCTACGTCGAAAATGCAGGTGTGATAGTGTTCGGCAACCGCCGGGTACAGCCACCATTCGGCAAACGGTATCCGGGCTGGCTGCCGTGTCGTCAGATAGACCGCATACGAAACGTGAAAAAAGCGAGTGCTTTCCGCAGATAGTCCAAGCCAACGCAAAAGCCTGTATATGTCCCCCATTTCCATGGATCACTACGCCACCTCTCTGCCCTCGACTTTTTCGATCTCGTCCCGAAGGGAAGATAAAAGTTCCTTTATCTCCCCTTCCTCCAGCATGAGCAGCAGGAACACCAGTGCAACAGTGGAAAAGCAATATATACCCCGCTCCAAATCGCTGTATGCCCGTCCGGTAATGCGAAGCTTCTCCGCCATCTGCTCCTGTGTCAGCCCCCTGCGTTTTCTCAAAGCGTTGACATATTCCGAGAAGAATTTTCGGAGTATTTCTTTATATGGATTCATGTGCTGAGACCTCCGTTTCGACAGATTTCTGCATCTTCTGCAAAAATCTTATCCCATCACGAAGTACGCTTCCATGTAGCACACTTCGTGTCTCCTTAGAAACCGAGGGCAACGGTCAAAGCCATCCGTTTGCGCCGTGGCCGGAATACAAAAAGCGCAGCCGCAGAGAACATCTGCGGCTGCGCTTCGATCCATTTTCAAAGCTTCGGCATCACTCAACGCCATATTGTTGTCTAAATAAATCAGCGACGATGTTTTGCTTTTGAGGCATCGGGCGGCCGGACGAAGCCAGACTCGCCGCCTACTCCGCGCAGAGCTCCGCCACCAGAGCGTCCATCTGTGCCTCACTGGTTTGGTTCAGTGCGCCGCGCAGCGATACCTCCGTTTCACACAGTCGGAGATCCTTCATGTTTTCCAACTCGGCGCGCATCAGCCGCGCGGCAGCAGGGGCCCATGAGCCGTTTTCCATGAGGCCGATCCGGCGGTTTCGGAATCCCTTTGTCTGTAAATGTTCCAAAAACTCCTTCATGGGCGGAAACAGTCCTCCGTCATAGGTGGAGCAGGCCAACACCAGTTTCCCACAGTAGAATGCGCTGGTCACGGCATAGGAAAGGTCTGTTGCCGTCAGATCGCACATGGTGACTTGCGCACCTTTTCCCTCCAGCTTGCTCTTGAGGGCCTCCGATGCATATGCGGTATTTCCATGGATGGATGCGTGAGCGATCAGGATGCCCTCCGGTTCTTCCGGTTTCCATTGTGACCAGAGATCATAGAGCCGCAGATACTCCCCCAAGTCTTCTGTGAGCATGGGGCCATGGAGCGGGCAGATCGTTTTGATCTCCAGCGCGGAGATTTTTTTCAGCAGAGCCTGCACCTGTGCGCCATACTTTCCGACGATGTTGTAATAATACCGCCGGGCCTGCGGCGCCCAGGGGGCACGGGCAGTCCGTTCCAGTGAACCGAAGCGGCCGAAGGCATCCGCCGAGAACAGGATCTTTTCCTCCTCTTCATACGCTGCCATCACCTCCGGCCAGTGTACCATCGGCGCCAGCAGAAAGCGCAGCCGGTGCAAACCCAAGGAAAGCGTATCTCTTTCGCCAACCTCCAGCATACGGTCTTCCGACAATGCACCTGTGCCGAAGAACTGCTTGATCAGGGTAAATGTTTTCGCGTTTCCCACGATCTTCATCTCCGGGTACTTTTGTGCCAGCCGCATGAGGCTGCCGGAATGATCCGGCTCCATGTGTGTGACCACAAGATAGTCGGGGCTGCGCCCCTCCAACACCCGCGCCACATTGGAAAGCCATTCTTCCGTTGCCCGTGCGTCCACGCTGTCCATCACGGCAATCTTCTCATCCAGAATGACATAGGAGTTGTAGCTCACTCCCATAGGCTGGACGGGGTACTGGTTTTCAAAGAGTGCCAATGTGTTATCATCCACCCCTACATAGCGGATGGCATCTGTTACCGTTTGAATGGTCATATGCAAAACATCTCCTTATGATCTGTTCAGGACCTGCATCTCCGGGTTCTTCTCCCCGAATTTCTCGCGCAGCGCGCTGCAGATATCCTCCCGGGACTTGCCCTGCTTCTCACCGTTTTTAATGAGCTTGTACGCCTGAAACAGCGCCGAGGGGCCGATCTCGCTGCTGAAAAAGCCGATGCCCTGATTCCATGCCAGCAGCTCGAACACGTCGTCCAGCGCGGCGCTTTCCACGCCGTGGATATATGCCTTTACCAGCTCCCGCGCCGCCTGCCGCATCCGACCTGCGCCCACTGCGTTGGTCAGGGACAGCAGCAGCCGCGTTTCGTAGGGCAGTACGCGCTTCTCGCTCTGCCATGTGGTCTCCCAAAAATCCACGGCGATCTGCCCCAGCTTTTCATCGATCATGGGATAGTTCAAAAGAGCCAGCGGCTTGAAGGGAGCGGAGCTGTCGCCTTCCTTCTTCTCTGTGCGGCAGAACCAGACATGAAACTCCGCCTCACTCCGCTGCTCGGTGTGGTGTTCGTAGCCCAAGCCCTCCATGACAGCGTACAGTGGATGCGGCTCAAAGGTCTGGATGATGTGTAATCCTTCGCCCACCTCCAACGCCTCGGCTCTTTTCTTCAGCCCTTCAAAGAAGCTGCCCTGTATATGGCGCACATCCACGGTCTGAAACCCCTGCGCCTTATTCTTCCAGTTTTCGTAGCTCATGCGGTTATTCTCCTTTCCTCACTCGATAAAACCAGACGTGGTATTCGCTGCCGCTCACCTTCTCCGTGTGACGCTCAAAGCCCATAAGTGCCAACACCGGGTACAGGGGGACAGGCTCGAAGGTCTGGATGATATGCAGTCCTTCGCCGTTTTTCAGCGCGGCAGCCTTTGCCTTCAATGCGGGGAAGAAGTCCATCTTTTTGCCCCGCACGTCCATCACTTCAAATGTGCCGATTTTGTCCTTCCAGTTTTCATAACTCATAGTCTTTGCCTCTCTTGCAGAAAGCTCACGCCTCTTCGAAGGAATCCTTACCCACGCCGCACAGGGGGCACTCAAAATCCTCCGGCACCTCGCTCCAGGGCGTACCGGGGGCGATGCCGCCCTCGGGAAACCCTGCGCTCTCGTCGTACTCCCAACCGCAAACGGTGCATACATACTTCATCGTGCTTCTTCCTTTCTTTTTCTAATGATTTTGTTATTCTTCCACCAGCCGGCCGTCCACCGTGACGGTGACCACCTGCCACGGGATGAACTTCCCGCTCTGCTGGAGTGCCTTTTTCGCCGCCAGCTCCAGCCCGCCGCAGCAGGGCACCTCCATGCGGACGACGGTGACGCTCTTGATGTCGTTATTCCGGATGATCTCCGTCAGCTTTTCGGAATAGTCCACGCCGTCCAGCTTGGGGCAGCCCACCAGCGTGATGTGTCCCTTGATGAACCTCTCGTGAAAAGCGGCGTAGGCGTAGGCGGTGCAGTCGGCGGCAATCAGCAGCCGCGCCCCGTCGAAATAGGGCGCATTCACCGGCACTAACTTGATCTGCACCGGCCACTGGGAAAGGCAGCTCGTCTGCTGGGCTTGCGGCGTTTCCACGGTGGGCGCCTCCTGACGCTGAATATTCCGGGACTGGCTGCCGGGGCAGCCGCAGGGCAGGGTCACGCCCTCTTTTTGCATTTTCCGCTGCTTATTTTCCATGACGGCCTGCTCGTCATAGGCCGCCGCCTCCCGCTCCACAAAGGTGATGGCCCCGGTGGGGCAGGTGGGCAGGCAGTCGCCCAAGCCGTCGCAGTAATCGTCCCGCATGAGCCGCGCCTTGCCGTCCACCATGGCGATGGCGCCCTCGTGACAGGCGGCGGCGCAGGCGCCGCAGCCGTTGCATTTATCCTGATCGATTTCAATGATCCGTCGTTTCATGTTCAGTCCTCCTGTTGCTTTTGTGCACTCATTGTACTATACTAAAAGTAACAAGTCGGTTGAATTTTCAACGAAAGAGGGCTTTTTATGAAAGAATTTTTTCCGGTACTCCACACCGCGGCGCTTTTCTCCGGCATTTCCGATGATGAGCTTGCCGCTATGCTCTCCTGCCTTGGGGCGAGGATCGACACCTTCCCCAAAGGCTCACGCCTGCTCCGCGCCGGGGAGCAGGTGGAGGAGGTGGGTCTCGTGCTGGCGGGCAGCACCCTCATCGTGCAGGAGGATATCTGGGGAAACCGCAACATCCTCTCCAAGACCGGGCCGGGGCAGACCTTCGCGGAGGTGTTCGCCTGCGCGCCGGGAGCGGTGCTGAACGTGAGCGTGGAGGCGGAGAGCGCGGTGACGGTGATGTTTCTGCATATAAGGCGCGTTTTGAGCGTGTGCCCCTCCGCCTGCTCCCACCATAGCCGGATCATCCGCAACCTGCTGGGCGAGTTGGCGGAGAAAAACCTGCGGCTCAACGAAAAGCTCACCCACATGGGCCAGCGCACGACGCGGGCAAAACTGATGTCCTATTTTTCCGCCGAGGCGCAGCGCCGGGGCGGCTATGAATTCGACATTCCGTTCTCCCGCCAGCAGCTTGCGGATTATCTCGGCGTGGAGCGCAGTGGACTGTCGCTGGAGCTTGGAAAAATGCGGGATGAGGGCCTGCTTGACTTTCATAAAAGCCACTTTCTTCTCAAGGCGCCAGAGACGGACGGCCTTCCTCCTTCTGCGCGTTAAGAATCTCCCCTTCAAGCCCCCTTTGGGCGTATTGGCAAGTGCGGATACACCGGGCAGAATGTTGGGCTTTTACAGAAGGAGAGCGCAACTACGAACCTGCAGAGATTGGCAAGGTAGCGTCAGCTCGTACAATCCGATTTGATCATACCCACAGTCGCTTTGGCTGTGGGTATTTTCTGTTTGAACTTCAAAAGCTTTGCAGAACGCAAGGAGCCTAATGCCAAATTCAGTATGTCACCAACTATGAGGAAAACATCCTTTAGAGAAAGGTCAAAAGGTTCGACAGGGAAGATGAACGGTGTCCTTTTGCGATGCCGCTTCCGAAAAATCACAGCTTCGCCCCTTAACGAAGACTTTAAGTTAAATCTGTTATACTGCTGCAGTCCCCTCGAAAATACAGACAGGAGAAAAAATTGACCGTATGATGAAAAAAAGATATTTCGCTATTCCCATTCTTGCAATCGCACTGCATTTTTTGCTGTCCAATCTGTTGTATTTCCTTGTGGAAAGGTTCGTTTTGGATGTTTTTCATATCTCCCCGCAGCAATTTATGAACTACTCATATTGGGGCGAGATTTTGATCTACGCTGTTCTTATCCTCGTATTCTTCACGCTCTATAAGCTGCTTTGGAGGAAAGAGATAAGTGAACCGCGCACAGCGACAAATTTCAAAGATGTGCTCGGCAGTCTGGTCGTGGGATTTGGCATTTGCGGAATCTCCGGTCTTTGGATCATGCTGGCAGAACAGCTTCCCTCACTTCAAAAAAGCGTTGAGGCAATGAACGCCGGTGCTGAAAATATTGCCGGCGGAAATGCATTTGGAACATTTATGATTGCGGTGATTGCTGCACCTATTGTAGAAGAAATTCTATTCCGCGGCATTGTGCTTCGCTCCATGCGGAAATTCACCCCCGCTTGGGCCGCGATTCTAATATCATCTGTACTCTTCGGCGTTTATCACCTGAATATCGTGCAGGCTGCCTATGCCACCCTTATGGGCATTGCCGCAGGAATCCTTTACGAGAAGAAAAGGAACCTGCTGTTTCCCATCCTCGTGCATTTCGCAAACAACCTCATTACTATGCTGCAGGGCTTTGCGCCATCCGAAGTGAATGAACTGATCAGCATTTTTATTCTGATCATGATCGCTCCAGCAGGCTATGTCGTCTGCCGTTCACTCAGGCAGGGCAAAAGAGCAGATAGCAAGTAAGGGGTTTATACAATGTATAAAGCATACAGCGGCACAGAGCAAACTCTCTGTGCCGCTGTTTTTTGCTTTCTTTGTAATAGAAGCAGCGCGGAAAAAGGGACCGGGGCACAGTAAGCAACGCCAAAGTCGCGGCAGCCCATCTTATCTGACCAAGTATTTCTACAGGAATCTGGTCCAACTCCATGGTGCCGGCCAAGAAAGCAGGTACACACGGTTGAAATGATCGTCCCTAAGCCTCCAAAGATATTCAATGACCACAGGGCTTGTGTATGAGGAACACAACCCCTGTGGTCAACATATCCAGGACGAATATCCATTATGACGGCAAAAAGCAGAAGTCACGTCGGCGGATCAAAACCACACCTTTGCAGATACTCGACCACGCGCTCCCTTATCTGCTGTTATGGCAGTCGCCTATGCACTGTGCGGTTCGTTGCATCTTCACATATGCCCTCGGAACAGGGGTTGCACACATATTCGCGAAGTTTTCCGCAGTAGAGCAGTGTGTGCGGCACTCTAAGGAACTGCATCGGCTGTATGATAGAGGAACGTAACTGTTCCGTGCCGTCAACCCGACTTTTTGTGAGAAGCTCTCCGACAAACTCTGAGCAATAATAGCAGCCCTCCTGCTTCCAGACAACATGGAAGTATGCCAGACATAAGCCAATATAGTTGTAACTGTACTTCCTCCTCCGCTTCCACATCACATCGAGCATTTCTTTGAGCTCTGCGTGTTGTTCTTCTGTGACACTCACGCTCAGAACCAGCACCTTGGTTTCGGAAAAACGCTTGAAGGTACCGGTACGGGGCGACTCTATCACGAAGCCGCCCCAAAACGGATTATAGGGATGCCTGCGTCCAAAAGAGTACATCCTCTCTAAATCTCTGGACAGGCTGATGGAGGCGTGGTTATATTCTGCGCCGGTGATTTGTTTAAGAATCCGGGACAGAAGTGTTCCGGTCTGGCTGATTACGATGTACAGCTGTTTATTTTGATTGCTCATATGCGTATCCTCACAAGATTATCCACGGTGCCATGCTATTGGCATAAGAGGTGCTGCAGGTCTCGAAGAAGCCCGTTTCGACCATGTTAGCGTTGGTGTGCTGGATGACCCACTTCATGCTCTCCGGCTCGACCTCGAAGCCTCGATGCAGCGTTGGACAGCCGCGGCTCATTCGGCAGCTCTTTGCGTATACAGCTGCAATTGTTCGACCTTGATTGTATTTTCCCCTCCGCTGCCGCTTCGGAATTTCTCCATTTCCGAGCTTCTGATACTCACAATAACCTTATCATTGACCTGCAATTCCTCAAAAGAAATCCTTGTAACCTTCTGCGTGGCAAAGTCGCAATAGACCATAGGAGTAGACGGACAGTCGATCAAACACTCTTCACCTAAAGTGCTTTCATCGGCATCGTCCTTTACCGTTATGGTTTGCTTTCCTGCATCGACTTCCGTGATCACTGCGTTGACGGTCAGAAGCGTGTCGTCCTTCAATGAACCGCACCCGGTCAGGAAGATAAAGAGAGTCAATAAGCACAGAGCGATTCCGATTCCTCTTACATTTCTATCCAGCAATGCCTTATCCTCCTGTTTTTTGCTGCGGAACTTATCCAATCTATGAAAAAGGCGCTTCTTCCGCCCTTTGCGTCAGGCGGGACAACGCACAGACTGCGTACATATAGCCTGCAAGGATCAGCGGTGCCGGCAGCCCGTAAAGCAGCGGCGCCGGGATGATACGCCAAAACAGCTTGAGCACACCGATCTCCGCGCCGTAGGTGAAGAAGTAGTTCGCCTCTGGGCAGAGCGTGAGGCGTAAAAGGAGATTGATAAGGTGCGCGCCTACGGCAAGCAAACCAAAGGTCTTGAGGATCCGCGGGATATCCTTGGGGTCGGGGCGGTAAAAGCCCAGCGTCGCCAGACTCAGGCCACAGACAACAAGGAGAGCATGCGTCACATAGTAGCCAAAAATCCGTGGCAGGAACAGCGAAAAGCCGGAGAACAGAGGCTCTGGGAAGAGCAGCGCCATCAGTGCGCCAAGGGGCGCTACAAAGAAGGAAAAGCCCATGATCGAGCGGTTTCTCTTCCACACGCCCAGCGGGATCAGAAACAGATTGATGTTGCACAGGTGCAGCGGCAGCTCATTGAAAATGTTGAAGCCATTGGGATAGTACGCGCGGATATACGCTGCGTCCAGGGACAGTGAGAGCTTGTAGCCGGCAAACAGCGCGAGATTAAAAAAGCAAACGCCGATCAGATACCGGGAGCGCCGTGCTTCCGGTTTTCCGCGCAGCAGCAAGAATATGAGCAGCACCGCCGCTGCCGTAAGCAAAAGCAGAAGCAAATGCGGCCCGCGAAAGGGCGTTATAGTAAATTCGTTCATTTCACACGCCGGAACGTCTTTCCGGTCTTCTCCTCAAGGAATCGTTTGAATTCCTCCACCGTCCCGCCGGTAAGAGTACGCTTGTCCAGAGGCTGCGCATAGCGTTTTTTCATCAGAAGGATGATGTAGTCCTGCGACTCAGCCAGTGCGTCGATCAGCTCGTAGCGGAAGGTGGAGGTGGTGGCCGCCGTAACGACAGTATAGGAATCCTCGCCGAATGCGACATGATATTCCTTTGTGCCCGCCAGCGCGTTTTTGCGGGCGATCATGCCATTGAATCGGTCCTGAAACAGCAGAACGGACAGCAGCATCACCTCTACCAGCAGGGAAGTCACCGTTCTGACATCAAGCGCAAAAGGCTCTCCGTCAAATGGGATCAGCAGCAGAGCGTTGATGAAAAAGACGGTCCAGCCGAAGATGGCCCAAATAATGCTTCTCTTTCGCCGCAGCGCCTTTCGCATCGCGCGGGCAGCTACGGTCATAGATCGATTTGTGATATCGCTGTGAATTTCAAAAGTCATGCATATTCTCCATCGTTGATCATTTCTGTTTTTGCAGCCTGTCTGGTTCCTTGCAGAAGTGTTCCGTCCAGAGCAGGGTATTCATAGATTATGTTATCATAACAGGAATAAAGTTTATGTTAAGTCTGCCTATTCTTTAAGGAGTCATCTCAAATTCAACACACTGCTCTCCTCATGAGAATTTTTCTGCAGCGGGATAAATGACGTCCTTTGTCCGGCTCTTATAAATTGCAGTCAGGCTGCGCCGGAATACTTTGCTCCCTGAAATCGTCACGCTTACTATGTAGTCAGCGTTATCGCAGTATCACGCCAGCCTTGCGTTCACCAGATGGTACCGTGTCATCCCGTTTTCTTCATAGGACTGAAATTCGCCGATGACGGTGATCTCCGTCCCCAGCTCCGGGTAATCGTCCGGGTAGGTGAGATCCCCCTCCAGCACAAATTCCATCCCCTCGGCGCAGCAGGCGGCCGCGTCTGAAATGATGCAGGCGTAGGACACCGGGTCAGGCTGTAAAACGCCGTCTGTCACGAGCTGATAGATAGAAAACGTCCCCCTTGCCTTGACGGTCTTGCCGAGGTAATGCGCCGGGTCATTGTAGAGCATATTGTAGACCTCGGAATAGACCATGGTGCTGCTGAGCACCGTCAGATCCACATCCACTTTGCCGGCAGAGGGGTGCGACGGCTTAGATTCCCCCGGCGTTTCCTGTTCTTTCGGCGTTGGAATGCTCTCTGTCGGTGCAGACGCTTCTTCATTGGAAGAAAGCGTATCATTTCCTGCGTCCTTTTCGCGGCCTTTCCCGCAGGCGCAGAGGGATGCCATCATGCAGACAGCCAGCAGCAGACAGAAAATCCGTTTCATCCCGTTTCCCCTCCCCTTGCGCGGCCAAGGGCCGAACAAACCAAAAATGCCAGAATATCCGCCGCCACGATGGTGGAACCCACCGGCGTCCCCGCCAGAATGGAGACAAGAATCCCCAGCGCCGCGCAGCTCACCGACAGTACGGCGGAGCAGACCGTCACGGACCGGAAATTCTGAAAGAGGCGCATGGCGGACAGCGCCGGGAAGATCACCAGCGCGGAGATCAGCAGCGAGCCGACCAGATTCATCGCCAGCACGATGACCACAGCAACGATGACGGCGATCAGCAGATTGTACAGATCAGCCTTTGTGCCCACCGCCTTGGCAAAGTCTTCGTCAAAGGTCACGGCAAAGATCTTGTTGTAATAGAGCAGAAACGCCGCCACGACCACCACGGACAGTCCCGCACACAGCCAGACCTCGCTTTTTGACAGCGTCAGGATGGAGGTGGAGCCGAACAGCGTGCTGCACACATCGCCGGAGAGGTTGGACGAGGTGGAGAAGAGGTTCATCAGCAGATACCCGATGGCCAGCGCTCCTACTGAGATCATGGCGATGGCGGCATCGCCCTTGATCTTCGTGTTCTGCCCCGTGCGGAGCAGCAGAACGGCACAGACCACCGTGGCGCCCAGCGTCAGGGGCATATCGTCTGTCAGCCCCAGCACAGCGGCAATAGCCATCGCGCCGAAGGCCACATGGGAAAGCCCGTCGCCGATGAAGGAAAACCGTTTCAGCACCAGCGTCACGCCCAAAAGCGACGAGCACAGCGCGATCAACACGCCGACTATGAGTGCGTAGCGGACAAAGGGATAGGTCCAGTAGAACGCGATTTTTTCAAGGATCGCCGTCATTTCACCTCACCGCCTTTCTGCCATGCCTGTGGGAACTCGTTCAGGTAGGCCGCCTTGGTGCCGAAGAACACCGTGTCTCCGATGTGCAGGATATGGCTGGCGTATTGCAGCGCCGCGTTCAGGTCATGGGAGATCATCACAACAGTGATGCCATCTTCGTAATTGAGCTTTTGAATGAGTGCATACATTTCCGCTGTCACCTTGGGGTCAAGCCCGGAGACCGGTTCATCCAAAAGCAGCATTTTCCGGGTGGCGCACAGGGCGCGGGCGAGCAACACCCGCTGCTGCTGACCGCCGGAGAGCGTCCGGTAGCAGCGTTTGGCAAGGGGCGTGATCTGCATTTTCTCCATGGCGTCCGCCGCCAGTTTCTTTTCTTCTTTGCTGTAAAAGGGGCGGCTGCCGCAGTGCCCCTGGCATCCGGAGAGAACGATCTCTCTCACGGATGCCGGGAAGTCCTTTTGGACAACGGTCTGCTGCGGCAGGTAACCGATCTCATTTTTCCTCAGCCCGTCGCCCGTCAAAATTCTGCCGCTGATGGGCGGCTGCAAGCCGAGGATCGTTTTCATAAGGGTACTCTTGCCGGAGCCGTTTTCTCCTACGATGCAGAGATAGTCGCCCGCAAAGACTTGGAAACTCAAGTCTTGCAGAACGGGCTTCCCATCGTAGCCGACGCAGAGCTTTTGACAAGTGAGCTGAGCCATCATTCTGCCTCCTTAACTCAGTGCCTCTTTCAGCACGGAAAGGTTCTGCTCCATGACAGAGAGGTAGGTAGTGCCGTTTGCCACATCCTCGGAGGTCATGGACTGCATGGAGTCCATGGTCAGCACCTTCTGGTTCTTCCCGGCGGTGCTCCGGACGATGGTTTCCGCGAGCTTGTGGTTCTTGCCCTCAATGGTCAGCACGCAGGGAAGTCCCAGCTCGTCCACCTTCTTTGCAAGGAACGAAACAATTTCAAAGCTGGCCTCGGTTTCGGCGGAGCAGCCCGCAAAGGCGGCATAGTAGCGCAGACCGTAATCATCCGCCAGATAGCGGAAGGGGAAACGGTCGCCGAACAGAACGGTCTTGCTCGCCGCGCCGTCCACGGCAGACTGGTACGCGCCATCCAGCGCGGAAAGCTTTTCGATATAGGCGGAGGCGTTGGCGGCGTAGGTATCCTTGTTATCGGGATCAAGCTCCTGCAAGGCATCGGCAATCGCGCCGACCAGCGTTTTGGCGTTCTTCAAAGACAGCCAGACGTGCTCGTCCTTTTCCTCCCCATGGTCATGGCCGTGGCCCTCCATGTGCTCGCAGAGATCCTCACCGGTCATGTCAGCCGGGAAGAAGGTTGGCCACGACTTTTCCGGATCAACGATGGCGTCAAAGCTCTCGTTGCTCATTCTGATGTGGAAATGCTCGGGCGCAGCTGATTCGATCATGTGGTCGTTGAATTCGATGTAGACCGGTGCGCCGGAGGTTCTGTCTACCGCTTCAAAGCGATACATGGCCGCCTTGGTGCCGGTAGACCAGTTCTGAATGTAATAACCGATATACTTGTAGTCAGAGCCGACCTTTTTGCCGTCCTCATAGGTGAACGCAATGTGGTCGCCCGCAATGTCAATATTGGTAATGTCCGTTTTGTAGCCGTTCTGATAGTAAGTCTTATACTCGTCGGCGGTCATCTCGCCTTCCTCTGCCATCGCTGCAAAGGCATCGTCCAGCGTTCCGTCCAGCGCAAAGGGGTAGGCAGACTGCCAACTGCCCTCCCAGTCGGACAGACTTCTGTCCTGAACCTCATGATCTTCAAAGGTGGAAACCTCCTTGCTGTGGTCATGGGCGTGCTCTGCTTCCTGCATCCCTTCAACGATCTCCTCCGTTTTCACGGAATCGCCCAGCATCTCCAGCAGGTTGATGACCTTCATCTTCTTGTTGACGGCGTTTTTCAGGACGTTCTTCACCCATTCATCGGACTCGCCGCCCACATAGATGAAGAGGTCGCAGTCGGAAATCTTGACGATGTCATCCGCCGTGGGCTGATAGCTGTGCAGGTCAACACCGTTGTCCAGCAACATGGTTAGGTCGGTGCTCTCAGCCTTGCCGCCGAGAATTTCTCTGACCCAGTCGTATTCTGGGAAAATGGTAGTGACAACGCTCAGTTTATTGGAATCGCTCTCGCCTGTCTCTGCGTTATTCTTTTTGCCGCAGCCGGTGAACAGACTGACCGCCATGGCCAGCGCAAGAACCAGGGTGATAATTTTCTTCATCATATAGATAAAACCTCCGAATTATTGAAAAATAGGCGCAAAAATACAAGGGCAGCGGCAAAACCGCAAGAGCCTATCCGAAAATGGATAGACTTCGCCCTTGTAAAAATCCTGTTTTTAATTCGAAAGCTTTACCTTGAGAGCAACAAGCGTCAGTGTGCCGTTCATCTCTGCGCAGGGCAGGATCGCCCTGCACACGGTATATGTAAACGCAGCGGAGATCGCCGCGGCAGCACCGGCAAGCCCCAGAGATTTCAGCAGATTCTCGCAGATGCTGATCTGGCGGCAGATGGCGCAGTCGTCACCGGAGCAGTCATGATCGGCTTCGACCGCAAGATAGACGGCAGAGGACAGCATGACAAGGGCCAGCACTACGGCCAACAAGCGCACCATAAACCGAAATTTCTTCGTCATAGTCTGTCCTCCCTTCTGTTCGTTATTTTTCCTTGCAGTCCGAGCAGGTTCCATAGAGGATCGTGTCGGCTGCGTCCAGCGTGAATTGCTCGCTCTGCGCCAAGTGCTTTGCAAACAGGGCTGCGTTGCTGTCGGCCATGTGAAAGGTTTTGCCGCACTTCACACAGCTCATGTGCAGCGCGCCCTTGCAGCCCTTGGCGTCAAGATACTGATAAAATGCTTCGTGCGACCCGCTTTTGGCGCTGCGGCGCACCTTTTCTTCCGCCTCCAGCTGCGCAAGGTTTCGATACACAGCGCTGAGACTGATCTGCTTCTCTGCCAGCGCGTCCGCCATCTGGCGTGCAGTCAGCAGCTCGTCCGGGTGCTCCCCCAAAAAAGCAAGCAGGGCTCTTCGCTGTTTTGTATTATAGCCTGACATCAGCCGCCCTCCAATATGCGAATCATTCGCAGATATTATAGCATCATTTCCCCTTTTGTCAATATCATCCCGCGATACCGGCGTCTTTCCGGCAGTTCAAAATCTGTCAGCGCCAAAAGAAACAGCAGCGCAGCAAAAGCTTCAATCCGGTGGGAGCTTACGCAGTCAAAGCAGTCTGCATCTTACATCTTCATCCACCGGCTCCAGTTCCTTTTCCAGCGTACAGGATAGATCCCATAGCAGCTGACGTTCCTCGTCATCCTCTGTGGTCAAGCTGCCTAATTCATCCCACCGCAGAATGATTCGATACAGCGTCAGAGCCTCCTGCTCCGTGAGTCTTAATTCCATAAGAAACGCCTCCCTCTCAGCTGCTTTTCAACGGGAAATCAGTGGTAAACGATACCGTACATTTCATCGCATCAGCCGCATCTCCTTCTCAAACTGCTCCATGGCCTCCTGTCGGCTGGGAACTTGCGCAAGTGTACAGGAAAACTGTTGGCCGAACAGTGGCTGGGACAGAGTCTCCGCCCAATGCGTCAGCACCTCCGGAGTGAGGGGGCGCTCCTCCCGGAGAAAGATCACCCCGTAATAGGGCGGTACAGACGGGGAAAGCAGCTGTGTCAGCGGGACGCCGCTCCGGACGGAGGCGTTGCAGAAATGCATCTCCGGTGAAAAAAGCGGATAGTACAGCGCCCCGACGAACCAGTCCTGTTCACCGCTTCTGAGCCGCCTTGCCTGCTCCAGAAAATGCGGGTGATCCGGGTTATCCGGCTCCACAAACTCACCGTCCCGAATGGTCTGGTGAAGTGCGGGGAGGTTATGGAAATCAAAGTGGAAAAAGGGCGCCTCTCCCGCCTCGTCCTCGGAAAGAGAAAACTCAGCCGCGTGGAAAGGCTCCCAGTCCTTACAGCAGCGGTAATAGCCCCACCAGTAGTTCCAGTCATGAATATGCAGATATTTTTTTGATTTGCAGCCCATAGATGTACTCCATTCTAACAATGTCGGCACGAGAGGAAATCACAGGAAACTCTCCACCCGGTACCAACAAAAGTCTTTTCTAAGTCCGTCCTTTTTCAAGAAAGGTGCCCAAAGGCAGAGCGGTGATCTTCTTATCTGCTCACCGGAATGGATATCTCGAAAACGGCGCCGGTGTCCCCGTTGCGGGCGCGGATGGTTCCATTGTGCAGGTGGATGATCTCCCGGGTCAGCGCAAGGCCGATGCCGGATTTTCCGCTCCGCCCCATGTAGAAGCGGTCAAAGATGTGGGGAATATCTTCCTCGGCGATGCCGTCCCCGTCATCCTGTATCCGGATGGTCACGTGCCGCTTGTCCGCGCGGCAGGTCAGGCGCAGCTCGCTGCGGGCATAGCGTACGCCGTTAGATAGGATATTGGTAACTGCTCTGCGCAACTGGGTATCGTCGCAGCTGACCATAACGGGCTCCTCAGGGAAGTCTGGCACGATGGCGATGCCGCCGGCGGCTGCCGGCTCCACGGCACGTATGCTGTCGTAGAGCAGTTCCCGAACATCCATCTCGGAAAGGGCAAGCTGCTGCCGCCCCATATCGATTTTCGAGATGTCCAAGAGCTCCTCCACCAACTCCGTCATGCGGTCGCTTTCCTCAAGGATCACCTCCGCCGCGCCGCCCGCGTCCATCACGCCCGCCTGTATGCCCTCCGCATAGCCCTGTATCGCCATCAGCGGCGTTTTCAGCTCGTGTGAGGCATTCTGGAAGAAGGTCTGCTGCCGCTCCGCCTCCTTCTCAATATCACGGCCAAACCGGAACCCCAGCAGACACATGACGGAGGAAATCGCCAGCAGTACCGCAAAGAACACCCAATTCAGCGTCACGATATAGCGGGTGATGGGCCCGATGTCTATGTACATGATATAGGAGTATGGCTCCTCTCCATCGCCGTAATCCTCCTGCGCAGACATGAAGATCAGATGATGCCTGTCCGTTTTGAAGGTGTAGCACTGATCGAGTGTGATATCCCGTCCGGCACAGTATTCCAGCAGCTTTTTCTCCAGACGATATGCGTCCCTGTTCCAACCGCTTGATTGATTGGCGTTATCCAGCTCTAAAAATACGATGCTTGGCGTAAGGAAATGCTCCTCCGTGTCATTCCATCCATCATCAAAAAAGGATCCATCGTCGGTATAGGGAATGGTGCGGTTTTGATACTCGGCCTCGCTGATGAGCGCCTTTTTTGCCTCACGCACAAAGTGTGCAGGTATAATGAGGTTCACCGCCAGCATGAACAGTGCAAAGAGCAGCAGAGCCGAGCAAAGGATCAGGTACACGATCCGCAGCTTGATGTTTTTCATGTGCGCTCCGCCCCCTTCAGCTTATAGCCAAAGCCCCAGATGGTGCTTACGCTGACGGTGCTGCCCGCTTGCGTCAGCTTTTTCCGGATACGGCGCAGGGTTTCGTCGGTCACGCGGGTCTCCACCTCCGAGTCGAAGCCCCACACCGCGCTGAGCAGTTCCTCGCGGGAATAGGCCTTCTCCGGCTGCTTCATCATATAGCTGAGCAACCGCAGCTCGGTCTGGGTCAGCGCCACGATCGTGCTTCCGCAAAGGACGGCGTTTTCCGTAGTGGAATAGCGGATATCCCCGTAATGCAGCTCATCCTCCGCCGCCGCTGTTTTTCCTCGATCCATCTCCACACGGCGCAGCAGGGCTTTGACTTTCATCAATAATATCGTTGGACGGAAGGGCTTGGTGAGATAATCGTCGCTACCCTGGCTGATGCCCATGACATAGTCCAGCTCGCTGTCCTTGGCCGTGAGCAGGATGATGGGAATATCGGAAACAGAGCGAAGCTCCCGGCACACGGCAAGTCCGTCTGTGCCGGGCATCATAATGTCCAGTATTACCAGTTCCGCAGGCTCCTGATGAAATGCCTCCAGCAGCGCGTCGCCGCTTTCAAAGGAGCGCACGGTATATCCGTCGCTTGCGAGGAAGCTATGGAGCAGCTCCCGGATGCTCTTTTCATCGTCCGCCAAATAGATGGAATGTCCCATGCGTCCTCCTTGCAAGCAGCGCCAAATGCTGCGCGTAGGCGCAGCATCGGCATGATGTTGATTTTATACTATCAGAAAACCGCCTTTCCGTCAAAGGGGGCAGATACCGCTTTCGCAACCGGTGTTGCCCCAGATGGAATTGTACAGCTCGCACAGCCGACTGTCGATCTCCGTAAGACGGGTGTAGTCAGCGATCAGCGCGTCCTTTTCCGCGTCGGTCAGGAAGCTCAGGCTGCGGATGAAGGCTGCCTCATCGTAGTTGTCGAAGTCGTAGTCGTCCGGCAGATCGAAGTATGCTTCATCTACCTTGTCCCACAGGTCGGCGTGCTTTTCACAGACGCGGTCATACTCCTGTTCCAGGGTGTCGATCTCATCCAGCACCTTGGGGTCTGCCTTTTCCAGTGCCTTTTCATAGAGCGGCATATTGTCGCAGTCGGGCAGCTGAGCGTACAGTGCCTCCATCTCAGCGTCAAGGCTGTTCAGCTCCTTGATGTCCGCCAGAAGCGTTTCCTTCTCCGCTTCCGTCAGAGCGTTGCTGCTGCGGATAAACGCTGCTTCGTCAAAGTCTGTGAAGTCGTAGTCGTCAGGCAGGGCGTTGCAGATTTCGTCCAGCTTTTCCCATAGTGCTGCGTTTCTTTGGAAGATGGCGTCGCTCTTCTCTTCCACCGCCTCGATCTGCTCCCAGATGGCGTCCTCGTTCTCGGTCGCGATGGCAGATGCAGGCTCTGCCGTGTCAGGCGCAGCCGCCAAAGCTGCGGTTGATGCGCCGATGGCAGATACCATCAATGCCAGTGCCAGCATAAAGCTCCAAACAGTTTTCTTTTTCATGCTATTTTACTCTCCTTTTTTATTGTTTGGTTGTGTATCAACCATGTCCGTAGCATACCAGGGATCGTCTTGGATTTCCCCCGCGAAAGTGCAGGGAAAGTGTCACAAAAGTGCAACGAGACCAGCCCGGAAAATGAACGAAAGCCCGCTCCACGCCTCAAGGGCAGAAACGGGCGGACGTTCTTATTCTGATTTCACTTCGCGCATCAAGATGGACCTCATTCATATATTTCCCGGTCCGTTTGCAAAGGCAGGCCATTTTGCACCGTAAAAATCAAAGTAGAAGCGCTGCCCCACCTCGTTTTCCACAAAGCGCCTTTTAATATGATACCAACCGCGAAGCTCATCTCGCAGGGCGGCGTCCATGGAGATTGGCTCTACCCATACGCAGTCGTACCCGGTAAGCTCGTCCCTTCTCAACGGCATGGATACTGCCGCGCCGGGTGTTGCAAAGGCCGGAGGCAGAACATACACTTCGGTTACATCTGCCAGCGACAGACGCATCCCGCTTGCGAAGAGAAGCTCTCCTTCTATCGCATTCACCATTGCCCAGCCATATCGGCTTGAGAAGACGGGTGTATCATGAAAAGCCGGCAGAGCTTCCGGCGGAATCGGCTGAAGCATATCCGCCCGATGATATCGAGCTTCCGGAAGGCCCAGAAGAAAGTCCACGCTCACGCCGTAAAGCTCGGACATCTGAATCAGGGATTCCACAGAAGGATTCTTCCTCTCGCCCTCCCACGCACTCAAGGTCGGCTGCGAAACGCCAAGCATTTTGGCTGCCGCCGTTAGCGTAATCCTTTTCTGTTTTCTTGCCAATCTATATCGCCGAGCCGTAAAAATAGAACTTCATCTGAATGTTCCGCTTTCGGTTCGCCATGGGCAGCCTCCGTTTCTCATAAGGGTCTGGGGTCTCGCCTGTCGGCTCGGTCAGCGCTTCAAAGCGTTTCACGCTTTGAGGTCTCCACCGGAGACCCGCGCCCCAGCAAGCAATTTTGACTGTTCGGGCAGGGGACCTGAACAGCGCAAAATCCGCAAGCGGGTACTCGCTTGCTGTGCTTGCTGACTACTCCGTACCCCCGTTTTCCCCCTCTACCCATACTACAATCTGAGCAAGGCGTTTTGGCCAGATTTCGGAGGATTTTTCCAAAAAAATCAACCTTATCCGCAACTTTTCTCTGAACACTTCGCCGGACGCCTTGTGTTTCTTCGGATATTCGTATATAATGTATCGTGTTGAGTATTATCCATGCGGAGGTGCGGTATGAACGGGATCAAGGGCTATATCTCCATTCGGGAGGCGTCCTACCGTTGGGGCGTGTCAGAGCGGCGGGTCAACCAATATTGTGCCGAGGGGCGGATCCCCAGCGAGTCCCGGTTCGGGCGCTCATGGGCGATCCCGGAAAATGCGGAAAAGCCGTCCGACCCGCGCTTTCAGGAACAGCACCGCGATCCCGACAGGACAAGTACCTGACGGATACCCCTCTGCATTTTAGCATCCGCAAAAAGGAAGTGAACGCTATGACCTGCGATGAGAGCTTGTACCGCCAATATCTGAGCGGCGATGACGAAGGGCTTAATGCCCTGATGAAAAAATACGGCGACCCCCTGACCCTGTATATTGACGGCTATCTGCACGACGTTCACGAGGCGGAGGAGCTGATGCTGGA
>ENA-UONX01000746-UONX01000746.1-human-gut-metagenome-genome-assembly--contig:-P74old-NODE-746-length-41037-cov-79.024011_pt1 | contig 41037 bp, 33 predicted proteins | sample MGYA00242466_ERZ724013 | MGnify/ENA metagenome assembly ERZ724013 | reverse complement strand
GGCGCTCTACCAGATGAGCTACGGCCGCATATTCGGTGCATTTATCCTTGCACCCACCCGTTCTTTTTAACGGGGCCCCCGCGAAAGCTTGCGAAGCAAGATTTTGTGGGGAAGAGGAGAAAGTCTGGTATTCATCACGGAAGTCTTGCTTGCAAGACTTCTCGATGAATGACAGGACTTTCGACGTGGTGCCTCCGATCGGAATCGAACCAATGACACGGGGATTTTCAGTCCCCTGCTCTACCGACTGAGCTACAGAGGCGCACCGGACGATGATTATTATACCTGAAATTTCGATTTTGTAAAGGGGTAAATCCAAATTTTTTTCAATAAAATTCAAACTTTCTTGATTTTGGTCGCTCCAGCGCGTAAAATAAGAATGACTTTTTTGCTGCGCCGCAGGTTTGCCGGGCGGGAAGCAATGCCCGGGCCGGGGAAGCCAAACGGCAATTGACAAATTTAACAACCTATGGTTCAATAAATAAGAAAACAAGAGGTGCCTTTTTGCGCCCGGCGCAGCTCCCTATACATTATATAGGGAGAAAATCGGCACTGTGATTTTAGATTCAGACGGCACTGCATGCTCCAAAAGCGGCAGCGCCGGGAGGAGCAGCATGGCAAAAAAACAGGAATATGGCAACGAGAGTATCACTTCCTTAAAAGGTGCCGACCGTGTGCGCAAGCGCCCGGCCGTTATCTTTGGTTCCGACGGTGTGGAGGGCTGCGCCCACTCCATTTTTGAGATCGTCTCCAACTCCATCGATGAGGCCCGCGACGGCCACGGTGACACCATCAATGTGACCCGCTGCAAGGACGGCAGCGTCATCGTGGAGGACTTTGGCCGCGGCATGCCCGTGGACTGGAACAACGGCGAGGGCCGCTACAACTGGGAACTGCTGTTCTGCGAGATGTACGCAGGCGGCAAGTATGGCGAGGGCGAGGACAACTACGAGTTCAGCCTGGGCCTGAACGGTCTGGGCCTGTGCGCCACCCAGTACGCTTCTGCCTGGATGACCGCCGACATCTACCGCGACGGCTATCACTACCACCTTGACTTCAAAAAAGGTGAGAACGTGGGCGGTCTGCAGAAGGAAGCCTACAAGGGCCGCCGCACTGGCAGTATCATCCACTGGAAGCCGGACGACGAGGTGTTCACCGACATCGACGTGCCCGCCAGCTATTACAAGGACACTTTGCGCCGTCAGGCTGTGGTCAACGCGGGCCTGACTCTCAACTTCACCGATGAGCGCGAGAAGGACCCCGCCACTGGCAAGCCCTGGAAGGAGAGCTGGTGCTATGAGCACGGCATCGCCGACTACGTGGCCGAAGTGGCGGGCGAGGACACCCTGACGCCCGTGTTCAGCTGTGAGAGCGAGGCTTCCGGCCGCGACCGTGAGGACCAGCCGGACTACAAGGTGCGCATGAGCGCGGCCTTCTGCTTCTCCAACAAGGTGCAGATGCTGGAATACTACCACAACTCCTCCTGGCTGGAGCACGGCGGCAGCCCGGAGCACGCAGTGCGCACCGCTTTTGTGTACCAGATCAACAAGTACCTGAAGGATAAAAACCTCTATAAAAAGGGCGAAAGTGCTATCAGCTTTCAGGATGTGCAGGACTGTCTGGTGTATGTGTCGTCCAGCTTCTCCACCCGCACCAGCTACGAGAACCAGACCAAAAAGGCCATCACCAACAAGTTCGTCTCGCAGGCGATGACCGACTTCCTCAAGCACTATCTGGAAGTCTACTTCCTCGAAAAGCCCGAGGAAGCGCAGAAAATCTGCCAGCAGGTGCTGGTGAACAAACAGAGCCGTGAGCACGCCGAAAAAACGCGCCAGAGCATCAAAAAGACCCTGTCCACCCAGATCGACCTTGCCAACCGCGTGCAGAAGTTCGTGGACTGCCGCACCAAGGACGCCTCCCGCCGCGAGCTGTACATCGTGGAGGGCGACTCCGCTATGGGCGCGGTCAAGTCCAGCCGCGACAGTGAATATCAGGCCATCATGCCCATCCGCGGCAAGATCCTGAACTGCCTGAAAGCCGATTATGCCCGCATTTTCAAATCGGATGTCATCGTAGACCTCATCAAGGTGATGGGCTGCGGCGTGGAGCTGGGCGGCAAGCACAACAAGGAACTGGCTACCTTCAACCTCGACAACCTGCGGTTCAACAAGATCGTCATCTGTACCGATGCCGACGTGGACGGTTATCAAATTCGAACGCTGGTGCTTACCATGCTCTACCGTCTCACGCCCACCCTCATCGAGAAGGGCTATGTGTATATCGCGGAGTCGCCGCTGTACGAGATCACCACGAAAGACCGCACCTATTTCGCCTACACCGAGCCGGAGAAAGCGGCCTTCCTCGAGGAGATCGGCGACAAAAAATACACCATCCAGCGCTCCAAAGGTCTGGGTGAAAACGACCCCGAGATGATGTGGCTGACCACCATGAACCCGGAGAGCCGCCGCCTTATCAAGGTCATGCCCACCGATGTGGTGCAGACGGCGCAGGTGTTCGACATCCTGCTGGGCGACAACCTTGCAGGCCGCAAGGAGCACATTGCCCAGCACGGCGCGGAATATCTGGACGATCTGGATGTGTCTTAAAGAGGAAAAACAATGGCAAAAAAATCAACCAAGAAAACCCCGAAGCCGGTGCGCCCGCAGCTGGGCGACGGCGTTGAAATTTTAAATGCCGGCAGCGTGCTGGAAGACCCCATCACCCGCACGCTGGAAACCAACTATATGCCCTACGCCATGAGCGTCATCGTCAGCCGTGCGCTGCCGGAGATCGACGGCTTCAAGCCCGCCCACCGCAAGCTGCTGTACACCATGTACGAGATGGGCCTGCTGAAAGGTGCCCGCACCAAATCGGCCAACATCGTGGGCAGCACCATGCACCTGAACCCCCACGGCGACGCCGCCATCTACGACACCATGGTGCGCATGGGCCGCGGCAACGAAAGCCTGCTGGTGCCCTTTGTGGACAGCAAGGGCAACTTTGGCAAGGCGTACAGCCGCGATATGTCCTGCGCTGCTGCCCGTTACACCGAGGCAAAGCTGGAAGGCGTGTGCGAGGAGCTGTTCCGGGATATCGACAAGGAGACCGTGGACTTTGTGCCCAACTACGACAGCACCACCACCGAGCCCACCCTGCTGCCGGTGACCTTTCCCACCATTCTGGCCAACAACACGCTGGGCATCGCAGTCGGCATGGCCTGCAACATCTGCTCCTTCAATCTGGCCGAGCTGTGCGCCACCACCGTGGCACTGATGAAGGACGAACACCACGACATCTCCACCACCATGCCCGCCCCGGACTTCGTGGGCGGCGGCCAAATTCTCTACGATGAAGCGCAGATGCGTGAAATTTACGAGAACGGCCGCGGCAGCGTGAAAGTGCGTGCCCGCTACAATGTGGTGCCGGGCGAGAACATGGCCGAGGTGACCCAGATCCCGCCCACCACCACCGTGGAAGCCATCATGGACAAAATTGCCGAGCTGGTCAAGGCGGGCAAAGTGAAAGAAATCAGCGACATGCGCGACGAGACCGACCTGAACGGCCTGAAGCTGACGCTGGACCTCAAGCGCGGCGTGGACGCCGACAAGCTGATGGCAAAGCTGTTCAAGGCGACGCCCTTGGAGGACAGCTTCAGCTGCAACTTCAACATTCTGGTGTCCGGCCAGCCCCGCGTGATGGGTGTGCGGGAAATTCTGAAGGAGTGGACGGCTTTCCGCGTGGAATGCGTGCGCCGCCGCACCTACTACGACCTGCACGGCAAGGAAAAGCGCCTGCACCTGCTCAAGGGCCTGGCCGCCATCCTGCTGGACATCGACAAGGCCATCAAGATCATCCGCACCACTGAGGAGGAGACCGAAGTGGTGCCCAACCTGATGATCGGCTTCGGCATCGACGAAGTGCAGGCCGATTATGTGGCTGAGATCAAGCTGCGCCATTTGAACCGGGAGTATATCCTCAAGCGCACCAGCGAGATCGAACAGCTGGAAAAGGATATCGCCGACCTGAACGATATTCTGGCAAAACCTGCCCGCATCCGCCGCATCATCATCAATGAACTGAACGATGTGGCCAAGAAATACGGCCAGCCCCGCCGCAGTGAAATCTTGTATGATCTGCCCGAGGAGGAGAACGGCGCGGAAGAAGAAGCCGTGCCGGATTACCCTGTCACCGTGTTCTTCACCCGCGAGGGCTACTTCAAGAAGATCCCGCCGCAGGGTCTGCGCACTGCCGGTGCCCACAAGCTGAAAGAGGGCGACGAGATCGTCCAGCAGATCGAGACCCGAAACAATATGGAAGCGCTGTTCTTCACCGACAAACAGCAGGTGTACAAGGTGCGTCTGGCCGAGTTGGAGGACGGCAAGGTGGCCCAGATGGGCATCTTCATCCCGGGCCGTCTTGCGATGGACGAGGGCGAGAATGTGCTGGCTATGGTCATCACCGGTGACTACAGCGGCCACATGCTGTTCTTCTTCGCCAGCGGCAAGTGCGCGAAAATTCCGCTGAGCTCCTATGCCACCAAGCAGAACCGGCGAAAACTGCTCAAGGCCTACTGCGACAAGGAACCGCTGGCAAAGCTTCTGTTCCTGCCGGAGGAGACCGAACTTGCCATCCGCACCAGCGCCAGCCGGATGCTGCTGGTGGGGTCGGCGCAGATCGCCGCCAAGACCACCCGCGACAGCCAGGGCGTGGCGGTGGTCACGCTGAAGAAGAACCAGACCATCGCGTCGGTGGTCCCGGCAGACACGCTGGAACTGGCCGACCCGCACCGCTACCGCGTGCGCAGCCTGCCCGCCACCGGTGCGCTGATCCGCGCGGAGGACTCAGGGGAGCAGATGAGCCTGCTGTGATTTGCGCTTCTCGCAAGAGTGTGGACGAGTAGGAAAGATTCTATGGCTTTTATTGGCAGTATCTCCGCCGAAGGAGTTCTCTTTTGCCGCACAAAAGAGAACCAGAAAGGACGGCGGTGCCCGGAGGGCATGAAAGCCCCAGTGGGGCTTTCAAGTAGGCGAGCGGTCTGCGATAGCAGATGGAAGGACTTTGTCCTGACAAGCGTCGAGGCCGCTCCAAACACGAATATAAAAATAAATTTTCCGCTGAATATGACCAGAGCGCAAGCGGAGGCCATTCTAATCGTCTATGGAAAGGACAACCCAATGCAAAACATCGACCTGATCTGTGTGGGCAAGCTCAACGCGAAGTACTTCGCTGAGGGCGTGGCCGAATACCAGAAGCGGCTGGCCGCGTTCGCTTCCTTCCGCATCATTGAACTGCCGGAAGAAAAGATCGAGGAAAAGAACGCTTCCGATGCTGTGGTAAAAAAGGCGCTGGAAAAAGAGGGCAAAGCCATCCTGTCCAGCGTGCGCAAGGGCGCGGCCATCGTGGCCATGTGCATTGAAGGCAAGCAGATCTCCTCCGACGAGCTGGCCCAGTTCCTGGCCGACCGCGCCAACAGCGGGGCCGGAGATGTGGCCTTCGTCATTGGTTCGTCCCACGGCCTTGCGGAAGAAGTAAAGCGCGCCGCCGCCCTCAAGTTCAGCATGGGCCGCATCACCATGCCGCACCAGCTGGCCCGCCTTGTGCTCACCGAGCAAATTTACCGCGCCTGCACCATCAACGCGGGAATGAAATACCACAAGTAAAACTATAATGAAATAGTCCGCTCTGTTGCCGAAAGGAAACCCCTTTCGGTGCAGGGCGGGCTTTTTGTTTTTGGGGCCGATGCGGCCTTTGCCGGTCCTTAGCCGATATGACGCGATTTGACACAAATTGCGGATTTTATCGGGCAGGAGAGTTCGCTATAATATGACCATCAATTTTTCTGTTATTACCAAAAGTGCGGCCAATAACAGAAGGTATCAGAGGTAGAGGATTATGAATGCGCGAAGCAGAAGATTGCGGTTTTTCAGCCTGGCGCTGGCGGTGCTGGGTCTGTGCATGGTGCTGCTGTGCGGCTGCCGCCCGGCCGAAGAAAAAGCGGACAGCAGCCCGGCAGAGCTGCCGGTCATCGTGGTGGGCAGCGACAACTACCCGCCTTTCAATTACACCGGCTCGGACGGTCAGCCCACCGGCGTGGATGTGGAGCTGGCCCAGGAGGCATTCCGCCGCCTGGGTTATCGGGTGCAGTTCGTGACCATCAACTGGGAGGAGAAGAAGACCTTGGTGGAGAACGGCACCATTGACTGTGCCTGGGGCAGCTTTTCCATGAACGGGCGTGAGGACGAATACACCTGGGCCGGGCCCTATCTGCACAGCCGTCAGGTGGTGGCCGTGCGCACCAGCAGCGACATCTATACCCTGGCCGACCTTGCGGACAAGACGCTGGTGGTGCAGTCCACCACAAAGCCGGAGGAGCTGTTCCTTGATGCAGCGGCGAACGGTCTGCCGCAGCTGCGGGCGGTGTACTCGCTGCAGGACCGCGACCTGATCTACACCACCCTCATCAAGGGCTATGCGGATGCCCTGGCTGCCCACGAAAGCGCCATCCGGCAGTTTATGAAGGACTACAGCGTGGAGTACCGCATTCTGGCCGAGCCGCTGATGCAGGCGGACCTCGGCGTGGCCTTTGCCAAGGACCGGGCCGATGGTCTGCCTCAGCGGCTGACCGAGACCTTCCGGGAAATGCTGGCCGATGGCACCACCCGGGAGATCGTGTCTCGCTACCTCGACGAACCGGACCACTATCTGGAGGGAATGGGGGGCAGCAGCGATGACTGAGGAATGGAAGAAAATAATCATTCGGTATCACTACATCGTGGTCTGCATCCTGATGGGGCTGCTGGTGCTGGGCGGCGTGTTCGTTGGCTCCATACAGACAGACCTGAACACGGCGGAAAAGCATTTTTCGGATACCATCAGCTATATCAAAGAGCAGTGCACCGGCTACGACAACCTGAACCTTGCCTCCGAGACCAAGAGTCTGATGCGGGTCATGGAGAACGTGCAGCACCTGTGCAGCGACATCGAACGGGAACGGGAGCTGGATGACAGCTTTGTGCTGGATGATGCCGCGGTGGCACAATATCTGCGCAGCTACACCATCACCGGTGCGCTGCTGCTCACGCCGGAGGGCAAAGTGGAGTGCAGCGCTTCGACGGATGACCCACTCACGGCGGACGAGCTGCCGCAGACGCTTTCCCGCACGACGCTGCTGAACGTGGCCGACCACCCGCAGCAGGTCTATGCGGGGCGGGTCGAGCTGGAGGACGGCTCCTATGTGGATATCGCGGCCTGTGCCCGCACGGACAAACGCGGCGTGCTGGTGGTGTATTACCACACCACGGAAGAATATGTGCGCAACTACAACCTTTCTTATCAGAACATCGTGCGGGGATATTCACCGCAGGTGGACGGCACCATTGTGGTGACCCGGGGCGACCAGATCGTGGCCAGCAACGATGCGTCCCTGCTGGGCACCAGTGTGGACGATATGCCCGTTCTGGCGGGTCTGAAGACCAATGGCACCGACGGAAAAATGCTCCATGTACACACCGGCTGGACCGGGCCGGGGTGCGCCTACGGCGTCATTGAGCGCGGGCGCAATTTCTATGTGTATGTGTTCCGGCCGGAAGCCGAGGTGTTCGATTCCACCCCGCGCAACATGCTGTTTGCGGTGTTCGTGTATGCGGTCATCCTCTTTCTGGTGCAGATGCTGCGCTGGAAGACGGCCCAGCGCTACCGCGAACAGCAGCTGCGCCGGGAGCAGGAGTATCAGAAGCAGCTCAAGGCCGAGGCCCTCAAGGCGGAAGCTGCCAATATTGCAAAGACGGAATTCCTGCAGCGCATGAGCCACGATATCCGCACGCCCATCAACGGCATCCGCGGCATGGTGGAGATCGGCGACCATTACCCGGAGGACACCGCCCGGCAGACCGAGTGCCGCCGCAAGATCTGGGAAGCGTCCACCCTGCTGCTGGAGCTGGTGAACGAAGTGCTGGACATGGGCAAGCTGGAATCCGGCGAGATCGTGCTGGAAAAGGTGCCCTTTGACCTGCCGCAGCTGCTGGACGAGACCTGCACCGTGCTGGAAAAACAGGCGGCAGAGCGCGGCATCCGCATCCGGCGCAGACCCATGGAGGTGGAGCACACCAAACTGATCGGCAGCCCGCTGCACGTCAAGCGCCTTTTGATGAACATCCTCAGCAACGCCGTCAAATACAATAAGGACAATGGCCGCGTCACGCTGGAATGCACCGAGCTGCCCGGTGAAGGGGACACGGTGCAGATCCGTTTTGTCTGCGCCGACACCGGCATCGGCATGAGCGATGAATTCCAGGAGCGGCTCTACGAGCCCTTCAGTCAGGAGAAAAGCGGCCCCCGCTCCACCTACGGCGGCACCGGCCTTGGCATGGCCATCACAAAAAGTCTGGTGGACCGCATGGGCGGCACCATCACGTTCCGAAGCGAAAAGGATGTGGGCACCGCCTACACCATCACCCTGCCGTTTGACATTGACCCCAGTGCCGCCCCGGCGGCTGCCGAGCAGCACAGGGAGGCCGATCTCTCGGCGCTGCAGGGTGCGAAGGTGCTGCTGGCCGAGGACAACGCCCTGAACATCGAGATCGCGGAATTTTTCCTGCAGGAAGTGGGCGTCCGGGTGACCCGGGCTGTGGACGGCCGTCAGGCAGTGGAGGCCTTTGCGGCGTCGCCGGAAGGCTTTTATGACGCCATCCTCATGGATGTGATGATGCCGGTGATGGACGGCTGCGACGCCGCCCGGGCCATCCGCGCGTTGGACCGCCCGGACGCAAAAACGGTGCCCATCTTTGCCATGACGGCTAATGCCTTTGCGGAAGACCGGCAGAAGGCTCTGGCTGCCGGCATGACCGACCACCTGACAAAGCCGCTGGACCGCATCGTTATGCTGCAGGCACTGGCCAATGTGTGCACTGCACGCGGACAAAACAGCCGATAAGTGCGCTGCGGCTTTACAACCGCGTCAAAACATGATAAAGTAAAGATACTGTGCTTCCGTTTTGGAACGCACGCCCGGCGGTGGGGAAAGCTGCCGGAAACAACACGACACGACACGGCAAACCAGCCGCGGACGGAAAGGATGTACTACAATGGAACAGAGCGAAAAGACCCTTGATATGATCGTCAATCTCTGCAAGAACCGTGGTTATGTGTTCCCCGGTTCCGAGATCTACGGCGGTCTGGCAAACAGCTGGGACTACGGCCCGCTGGGTGTGGAGTTCAAGAACAACGTCAAAAAGGCATGGCTGAAAAAGTTCGTGCAGGAAAGCCCCTATAACGTGGGTCTGGATGCAGCCATCATTATGAATCCCCAGACTTGGGTGACCACCGGTCATGTGTCCAGCTTCTCGGACCCCCTGCTGGACTGCCGCGCCTGCAAGGCACGCCACCGCGCCGATAAGCTCATCGGCGAGGAGCACCCCGAGGTGAATGTGGATGCCATGAGCTTTGACGAGATGGACGCTTTCATCGCAGAGCACGAGGATATCGTCTGCCCCGTGTGCGGCAAGCACGATTTTACCCCCATCCGCAAGTTCAACCTGATGTTCAAGACTGCCATCGGCGTGACTGAGGATAGCTCCTCCACCTGCTATCTGCGTCCCGAGACTGCACAGGGCATCTTTGTCAACTTTGCCAACATCCAGCGCACCACCCGCCGCAAGCTGCCCTTCGGCGTGTGCCAGGTGGGCAAGGCCTTCCGCAACGAGATCACCCCGGGCAACTTCACCTTCCGCACCCGTGAGTTCGAGCAGATGGAGTGCGAGTTCTTCTGCAAGCCCGGCACCGATCTGGACTGGTTTGCTTACTGGAAGGACTACTGCGAGAACTGGCTGCTGAGCCTGGGCATCAAGAAGGAGCACCTGCGCCTGCGTGACCACGAGCCCGCAGAGCTGGCCTTCTATAGCCGCGCCACCACCGACATCGAGTATGCCTTCCCGTTCACCGACTGGGGCGAGCTGTGGGGCATTGCAGACCGTACCAACTACGACCTGACCCGCCATCAGGAAGCTTCCGGCAAGAGCCTGGAGTACTTCGACAGCGAGACCAACGAGCACTACATCCCCTACGTCATCGAGCCGTCTCTGGGCTGTGACCGTGTGGCACTGGCCTTCCTGTGCGAGGCTTACGACGAGGAGCACCTGACCGACAGCAAGGGCAAGGAGGACATCCGTACCGTGCTGCATCTGCATCCGGCGCTGGCTCCCTACAAGTGCGCCGTGCTGCCCCTGAGCAAGAAGCTGGGCGACAAGGCCATGGAGATCCGCAACGAGCTGAGCAAGTACTTCATGGTGGACTACGACGACACCGGTTCCATCGGCAAGCGCTACCGCCGTGAGGACGAGATCGGCACTCCGTTCTGCATCACCGTGGACTTTGACACCGTGGGCGATGAGGCCAAGGGCATCGTGGCCGACAACTGCGTCACCGTGCGCGACCGCGACACCATGGAGCAGGTGCGTATGCCCATCAGCGAGCTGAAGGCTTATATCGAGAGCAAGATCGAGTTCTAAACTGCTGTTTCAAGGAGCCGTTCCCGGCAAAAGGGGAGCGGCTCCTTTTGCTTGTGTTGGGCACGGGATTGCGGTATACTGAAAACAAAAATGCATTTTGCACCGCAGGAGGTTCTAACGTGGAAAACTTTGACGAACTGCTGAAAAAATATGCCGATTTCATCGTCCGGGTGGGCGTGAACCCGCAGCCGGGCCAGACCCTTATCATCAACTGCCCGCTGGAAGGGGCCCCGCTTGCCCGGCTGTGCGTGCGCAGCGCCTACGAAGCCGGTGCACGGGATGTGCAGGTGAACTGGTCGGATGATGCTGTGGCCCGCGCCCGCATGGAGCTGGGCAGCGAGGAAGCCCTGACCGACCTCAAGGGCTGGCAGCTGCGCCGCTACCTCGACTACGCCGAGAGCGAGGGCGGCGTCTGCGTGCTGCACCTCATCGCGGACGACCCGGAACTGTACGCGGGCCTTGACGGCAATAAGATCAGCCGGGTGAACGCGGCCCGCCGCGCCTTTATGGAGCCCTGGCAGGAGTACACCATGAATGACCGTGTGCAGTGGTCCATTGCGGCCCTGCCGAGTGTACCATGGGCGAAGAAGATATTCCCGGAGCTGGATGCAGACGCCGCCATGGAGGCGCTGTGGAAGCTCATTTTTGATGTCTGCCGCGTGACCGGCGGCGACCCGGTCAACGAGTGGAAGGCCCACATGGAGCGTCTTTCCACCCTGCGGGACAAAATGAACGCCCTCGATCTGGAAAGCGTGCATTTCGAGAGCAGCAACGGCACTGACCTGACCGTGGGTCTGGCCGACCGGGCCGTGTGGGAGAGTGCCGCCAGCAAGAGCGAAAAAGGCGTGGTGTTCCTGCCCAACATCCCGACCGAAGAAGTGTTCACTGCACCGCATAAGGACCGGGTGGAGGGCGTCGTCTACGGCACGAAGCCCTATGTGTTCAACGGCCAGCTCATCAAAAATTTCCGCGTCACCTTTGAAAAAGGCCGTGTGGTGGACTACCATGCCGAGCAGGGGCAGGTACTGCTGGGCCGTCTGCTGGACGGCGACGAGGGTTCCCGCAGCATCGGTGAGGTGGCACTGGTGCCGGCCAGCAGCCCCATCAACCGCAGCGGCAAACTGTTCTACAGCACCCTGTTTGACGAGAATGCCGCCTGCCACATCGCCTTCGGTGCCAGCTACCCCGGCACCACGGAGGGCGGCACGGCGCTGACGAAGGAAGACCTGCTGGCCCGGGGCATGAACCAGTCCCGCCTGCACGAGGATGTGATGATCGGTGCCGGGGACAGCCACATCACCGGCAAATGCCGCGACGGCCGCACCGTGGAGCTGTTCAAAGACGGTGTCTGGGTGCTGTAAATTGCCCTGCGGCGAAAAAAATCCGTGAAAAAGCTTGCATAATCGCAGGATGTATGGTATATTCTAGTAGTACGATATAGTTTAACCTGAAACGTGGGCCGCAAGGTCCGCGTTTCTTGTTTGTCTGGAGGTTTTTTATGGCGAAGCAGTCTGGCGGCAACACCGCTCAGAGAGTCGAAGCGCTTGTCCGCCCCACCGTGGAGGGCATGGGTCTGCGCCTGTGGGATGTCGTTTTTGAGAAGGAAGGTCCGGACTGGTATCTTCGCGTGCTCATCGACAAGGACGGCACTATGGATACCGACACCTGCGCGGATGTCTCCCATGCACTGGACCCCATCCTTGACGAGGCAGACCCCATCGACCAGAGCTATTATCTGGAAGTGGGCAGCCCCGGCCTTGGCCGCAAGCTGACCCGCCCCGAGCACTACGAAGCCCTCAAGGGCCAGAAGATCCGCGCAAAGCTCATCCGCCCGGATGCAAACGGTGTGCGCGAATTTGCAGGCATCCTGACCGGCCGAGAGGGCAGCACCGTCACGCTGGAGACCGAGAACGGCCCGGTGCACTTTGAGGTGAACGCCGCATCCAGCGTGAACCTGTGCGACGACGAAGACCTGTTTGATTAACATAGATAGAGAGTAAATTACAGGAGGAACCCGAAAAATGGCAGCAGCGAACAACGAATTTTTTGAAGCTCTCTCCATGCTGGAGCACGAGCGCGGCATCACCGCAGAATACCTGATCGAGAAGATCAAGGCGGCCATCATCATTGCCGTCAAGAAGAACTATGAAGTCGAGGAAGACCACGTCAAGGTGGATATCGACCCCGAGGCAGGCCGCTTCGACGTGGCCCTGATCCAGGATGTCGTCGCCGACGAGGACTGGTACGACGAGCACTCTGAGATCGGCATCACCGAGGCCCAGAAGATCCGCAAGACCTATGAGGTCGGTGACCGCATCATCACCCCGCTGAAGACCAAGGACTTCGGCCGCATCGCCGCTCAGACCGCAAAGCACGTCATCCGTCAGGGCATCCGTGAGGCCGAGCGCAGCCAGCAGCTCAGCGAGATCCAGTCCCGCGCCCACGATATCGTGCAGGCCACCGTTACCCGTGTGGATCCCGAGAAAGGCATCGTGGCCCTGGATCTGGGTAAGGGCGGCGAGGCCATCCTGCCCCACAACGAGCAGGTGCCCGGCGAGGTGTACACCGAGGGCCAGACCCTGCAGGTCTACGTTGTGGATGTGGTCAGCACCGAGCGCGGCCCCCGCGTCATGATCAGCCGCACCCACCCCGGCCTTGTCAAGCGCCTGTTTGAGCTGGAAGTGCCTGAAATTTTTGACGGCACCGTTGAGGTCAAGGCCATCAGCCGCGAGGCCGGTGCCCGCACCAAGATGGCTGTGTGGTCCAAGGACCCCAACGTCAACCCCGTCTCTGCCTGCATCGGCGAGCACGGTGCCCGCGTGGCGGCCGTGGTCGAGAAGCTGGGCGGCGAGAAGATCGACATCGTCAAGTGGAGCGAGGATATCTCCGAGTTCATCTCCGCAGCCCTGAGCCCCGCCAAGGTGGTCAAGGTGGAGCTGCTGCCCGGCGAGACCCGCTCCTGCCGCGTTACCGTGCCCGACCAGCAGCTGAGCCTGGCCATCGGCAACAAGGGCCAGAATGCCCGCCTGTGCGCACGCCTGACCGGCTACAACATTGATATCCGCCCCGAAAGCGGCTATTACGGCGAGGAAGAACCCAAGAAGGAAGCCGAGACCGACGCCGAGTGATTCCGGCGCAGACAGCCAAAGGAGGGAAACCGGATGGCACAGAAAAAGATCCCTTCCCGCCAGTGCATTGGCTGCATGACCAGCCGCCCCAAAAAGGAGCTGGTGCGTGTGGTGCGTGCACCCAGCGGAGAGATCAGCATTGATCTGGTCGGCAAAAAGCCGGGCCGCGGGGCATACCTTTGCCCCAGCCTCGACTGCCTGACCAAGGCAAAGAAGAAAAAGGCGCTGGAGCGCTGCTTTGAGCAGCCGGTCCCCGCCGAGGTGTACGAGGCATTGGCCGCACAGCTGGCCGAAGCCGCAAAGGAGGCAGCCAATGGCAAAGAAGAATAACGCCCCCGCAAAGCCCAAGCTGCCCCCGGAGGAAGCGCTGTTTCAGGCGCTGAGCCTGTGCCGCAAGGCGGGCGCGCTGACCATGGGCTTTGACGCCGTGGAAGACGCCTGCGTTAAGAGCAAGGCATGGCTGGTGATGGTGGCAAGCGATGCCAGCGCCAAGACCGTGCAGCGCCTGAACTATTCTGTGGGCGACCTGGTGGATGTGATCACCATGCCGCTTTCGCAGGATAAGCTGGCCGATATCAGCCGCAAGCCTGTGGCTGTTTACGCGGTGACCGACCGCAACCTCGCAAAGCTCTGCTTTGACCGCCTGTCGGACTGCGGAGCAATCAAAAATGAGGAGGATATGAGCGAATGATCGTAAAATATAAAGTGAGTGATTTTGCAAAGGACCTGAACCTTTCTGCCAAGAAGGTCCTGGACGAACTGAACGCCATGGGCAGCACCGGCAAAAAGAACAGCTCCAACCTCGAGGAGAACGAGCTGAACTACCTGCTGGAAAAGTTCAGCAAGGACAACAGTGTGGCCAATCTGGACGAGTTTTTGAACAGCGCCAAGGAGCCCAAGGCAGAGCCGAAGGCCGAAAAGAAGCCGGAGAAGAAGGCGGACAAGAAGCCCGAGGCCACTAAGGCTGAAAAGTCGGCCGAGAAAAAGCCCGAGCAGCCCGCCGCCAAGAAGGCTGAGCCTGTTCAGCAGAACAAAAACAACAATAAGCACGGCGACAAGAAGAACGAGCAGCACAAGAAGCGCGAGGAGAAGACCGTCTCCCTGAGTGAGCTGGCCCGCGAGACCGGTGCCAAGGCATCCGCTGCCCCGGCACAGGCCGTGTCTGTCCGCCGCGAGGACAATCAGGTCACCGTCGATACCCGCACCGTGGATATGAACGTGGATCGTTTCGATGCCCGTTACGACGATCTGGCTTCCACCAAGAACACCGAGAACCGCCGCAAGCCCACCCCGCAGGGCAACAAGCAGAAGTTCACCCAGCGCGGCCAGCGCCAGCGCCAGCAGTTCCAGAAGGGCAAGCGTGAGACCGAGTTCGAGCGTCTGCAGCGCATCCAGCTGGAAAAGGCCCGCAATGCGCAGCTGAAGGTCCTCATCCCCGATGAGATCACCGTCGGTGAGCTGGCTGCCCGCCTGAAGCAGCAGGCCGGTAAGGTCATCGCCAAGTTTATGCAGATGGGCGAGATGCACGCCATCAACGATGTCATCGACTTCGATACCGCATCTCTGCTGGCCGAGGAGTTCCACGCAAAGGTCGAGCACGAAGTGCACGTCACCATCGAGGAGCGCCTGTTCACCCAGGAGGAGGATTCCCAGGATGATCTGGTGGAGCGTCCCCCGGTCGTCTGCGTCATGGGCCACGTTGACCACGGCAAGACCAGTATTCTGGATGCCATCCGCAAGACCAACGTCACCGCAGGCGAGGCCGGCGGCATCACCCAGGCCATCGGTGCCTATCAGGTCAAGGTCAACGACAGCCTGATCACCTTCCTGGATACCCCGGGCCATGAGGCATTCACCTCCATGCGTGCCCGCGGTGCCAACATGACCGATATCGCAGTTCTGGTGGTGGCTGCCGACGACGGCATCATGCCCCAGACCATCGAGTCCATCAACCACGCCAAGGCTGCAAATGTCAAGCTCATCGTGGCAATGAACAAGATGGATAAGCCCACCGCAAACCCCGAGCGCGTGATGGAAGGCCTGACCAAGTACGGCATCATCACCGAGGACTGGGGCGGCGATGTGGCCTGCATCCCCGTTTCCGCACTGACCGGCATGGGCATCAACGACCTGCTGGAGCGGATCGCGCTGGAGGCCGAGGTCATGGAGCTCAAGGCCAACCCCAACCGCCGCGCCAAGGGTGCTGTTGTTGAGGCTCGTCTGGACAAGGGCCAGGGCCCCATCGCCACCATTCTGGTGCAGAACGGCACCCTGCACTCCGGCGATGTGATCATTGCCGGTACCGCTGTGGGCCGTGTGCGCACCATGCGCAACGACAAGGGCCAGCAGCTGAAGGATGCCGGCCCCTCCACCCCTGTGGAGATCACCGGTCTGACCGCAGTGCCCGAAGCAGGCGACCTGTTCGAGGCCGTTGAGGACGAGCGTCTGGCCCGTGAGCTGGCCGAGCAGCGCATCGCTGCCGCCAAGGAGAAGCAGTTCTCCGCCTTCCAGAAGGTCACGCTGGATAACCTGTTCAGCCAGATGGCCCAGAACGACATGAAGGAACTGGCTATCGTGGTCAAGGCCGACGTGCAGGGTTCTGCCGAGGCCGTCAAGCAGAGCCTGGAGAAGATCTCCAACGACGAAGTGCGTGTGCGCGTTATCCATGCCGGTGTCGGTGCCATCAGCAAGTCCGACGTTGACCTGGCCGATGCATCCAACGCCATCATCATCGGCTTCAACGTCCGCCCCGACAATGTGGCCAAGGAAGAAGCCGCTGCCACCAAGGTGGAAATGCGTATGTACCGCGTCATTTACGACGCCATCAACGATGTCACCGACGCTATGAAGGGCATGCTGGCTCCCAAGTTCCGCGAGGTGTCTCTGGGCGAGCTGCAGGTGCGTCAGGTGTACAAGATCTCCAACGTGGGCACCGTTGCAGGCTGCCGCGTGACCAGCGGCAAGATCACCCGCGACAGCAAGGTGCGCGTGGTGCGTGACGGCATCGTCATTGCCGAGGACGAGATCGCATCCCTGAAGCGCTTCAAGGATGACGCCAAGGAAGTGGCCGAGGGCTATGAGTGCGGCGTGACCCTGGAGAAGTTTGCGGACGTCAAGGAAGGCGACGTGTACGAAGCCTTCAAGATGGAGGAGTACCGCGACTAAGAGTTTTTGAAATTTTCTCTGGCACTGCTCAAGGTGCCAGAGAAAGTTTGTTTAAGGAGAAATACTATGTCTCAGAAAAATATGGGCCGTCTGGCGCAGGATATGAAGCGCGAGATCATTGCCATCATCGGGCGGCTGAAAGACCCGCGTCTGGAGGGCGGTCTGCTGACTGTCACCCGTCTGGACGTGACCCCCGACCTGGATGTGGCCAAGGTGTATGTGAGCGTCATGGGCCGCGAAGACGGCCCCAAGCCCGCCATTGAAGCGCTGAACCGCGCGGCCGGTCATGTGCGCACCGAAGTGAGCAAGAAGATGCACATCCGCAAGGCACCCCGCTTCATCTTCGTGGAGGATGACGGCGCAGCCTATGCAGCCCACATCAACGAGCTGCTCCGCACGCTGAATGTGAACGGCGACGCTGACGCCGAAGCCAGCGCACCGGAGGAGACCGAGGAATAATTCCGCCTGCGGAAAGGATGGATCATGGAATGACAGAACAGTTGAATGTGCAGCAGATGGCCCAGCGCCTGACGGCTGCAGACAACATACTGATCCTGTGTCACAAAAACCCGGATGGCGATACCATCGGCTGCGGCAGTGCCCTGTACTATGCGCTGAAAGCGCTGGATAAAAATGCAGCGGTGCTCTGCTCCGACGCCATCCCCTCCCGCTACGCCTTCACCAATGCGCGGCTGTTCAAGGGCGAGTTTGAGCCGAAGACCGTGGTGGCCGTGGACGTGGCCAGCGTGCAGCTGTTTGGCGAGGGCAACGGTGTGCCGCAGTTCTCCCGCCATGTGGACCTGTGCATCGACCACCACGCAGGCAACAGCGGCTATGCTGACTTCACCCTGCTGGACGGCGGGGCCGCTGCGGCTGCCGAGCTGCTGTATGAGGTGATCTGCGCCATGGGCGTGGACATCACCCCCCACATCGCCGACTGCCTGTACACCGGCCTTGCCACCGACACCGGCTGCTTCCGCTTCTCGTCCACCACGGCAAACACCCACCTTGTGGCGGCAAAGCTCATCGAGGCGGGCTGCCATGTGGAAGAACTGAACACCCTGCTGTTCGACACCAAGCCTCGGGAACGCATGGAGGCTGAGCGCATTGCCCGCAACCATCTGGAATACTATCTGGACGGCCGGTGCGCGCTCATTTACCTCACCCGGGATGAGATCGAGCAGAGCGGCGTGGACCCGGCGGACCTGGAAGAACTGACCAGCCTGCCTGTGAGCATTGAGGGCGTGAAAGTGGGCCTGACCCTGCGCCAGCAGCCCGGCGGCAGCTACCGCATCAGCGTGCGCACCGCCAAGGGCGTGGACGCCTGCGCCATCGCGCGGCGTCTGGGCGGCGGCGGCCATGCCCGCGCGGCCGGGTGTGAACTGCTGGGCAACCTGGAAAACACCAAGAACGCGATCCTGGCAGAGGTAGAAGCCGAGCTGGACGCACCGCAGGAGGACGCATAAATGCAGGGCATCCTGATCGTGGACAAGCCCATGGACTGGACCAGTTTTGATGTGGTGGCAAAGCTGCGCGGCGTGCTGGGCACCCGCAAGCTGGGCCACAGCGGCACGCTGGACCCCATGGCCACCGGCGTGCTGCCGGTGTTCTGCGGCGGGGCCAGCAAGGCCGTGGACCTGCAGCTGAACCACGACAAAAGCTACCGTGCCACGCTCAAACTGGGCGCAAAGACCGACACCGGCGATGTGACCGGCACCGTGCTGGAGACTGCCCCGGTGACGGCAGGCGAAGCCGAACTGCTGGCCGTGCTGCCGCAGTTCATCGGCCCGCAGCTGCAGGTGCCGCCCATGTATTCGGCCATCAAGCTCAATGGCCAGCCCCTTTACAAGCTGGCCCGCGAGGGCGTGACCGTGGAGCGCAAGGCCCGGCCCATTGAAATTTACAGCATCACCTACGGCGGCAGCCCGGCCGAGAACGAGTTCGTGCTGGACGTGCGGTGCTCCAAGGGCACCTATATCCGCACCCTGCTGGAAGATATCGCCGCCGCCATGGGCCAGAAGGGCACCATGAGCGCCTTGCGCCGCACTTCGGCGGGCGTGTACACTGAAGCCGATGCCCACACGCTGGAAGAAATTCTGGCCGCAAAGGAGCAGGGCCCGGACGCCCTGCAGGCGCTGATGCTGCCGGTGGAGAGCGTGTTTGAGAGCCTGCCGCTGCTGGTGGTGGAGCCCTGGGTGGAGCAGCACTTGTACAACGGCTGCCCCACCAGCCGCTACCCGGCAGCAGATGGCCGCTACCGGGTGCGCAATGCCGCCGGGCAGTTTTTGGGCCTTGCCAACATCGTGCAGGGCGTGCTGCGGGTGGAAAAGCTGTTTGTAGAACGCAATTGACGCCCGCATTCGTTCATTTGCCGTTGTTTTTTAGAAACACAAAAGTCTGACCGAAACGTTCTTGGCTCTCCCTTTGGGAGAGCTGTCACCGTCAGGTGACTGAGAGGGCGAAGGCGTATTCCGAAAGTAAAGGAAACAAAACCCATGCAGATCATTTCACAGTTTGCGCCGCTGCCGCTGGCGGAGCCCGAGAAAGGCACCGCCGTGGCAATGGGCTTCTTTGACGGCATCCACATCGGCCACCGGGCGGTGATCGACGGGGCTGTGCAGTGGGCCAAGGCCCACGATGCCGCCCCGGCTGTGTTCACCTTCAAGCTGCCGGTGGTGAATAAAATGAAGGGCAGACGGCTGCTGTCCACAGCGGACAAGCACGCGCTGATCGCAAGCCTGGGCGTGGAGTATTACCTCACGCCGGATTTCGAGGAGATCAAAGGCCTGACGCCGGAGCAGTTTGTCCGCGGCATCGTGGAGGACTGCCATGCCCGCGCCCTGTTCTGCGGCGAGAACTTCACCTTTGGGGCAAAAGCTGCGGGCAATCCTGAGATGCTGCGCCGCCTGTGCGCGCCGCTGGGCGTGGAAGTGGTGGTCATCCCCATGGCGCAGTTTGAAGAAAAGCCGGTGTCCTCCACCCGTATCCGCACCGCGCTGGAAGACGGCGACATCCCGGCGGCCAACGCCATGCTGGGCATGCCCTACGCCATCCGGTTCGAGGTGCAGCACGGCGCGGGTCTGGGCCACACGCTGGGCGTGCCCACCATCAACCAGCTGTACCCGGCCGGGTTCCAGATGCCCCGCAGCGGCATCTATATCACCCGCACCCGCATCGGCGGCAGGTGGTACCCCTCGGCCACCGGCCTTGGCAGCCGCCCCACCGTCAACGATGACGTCACCAAGGTGACCTGCGAGACCTTCATCCCGGGCTTCTCCGGCGACCTCTACGGCACCGACCCGGTGGTGGAGTTCCACGCCTACCTCAGCCCCAGCAAAAAGTTCGACACGCTGGATGAGCTGCGGGCGTGCATCAACAACGCGGCCAAGCGTGCGCAGGAATATTTTGCATAAGATTGCATAAGAAAAAGACCTGTCCTTCCGGAGATCCCGGAAAGGCAGGTCTTTTTTGCTGCTTATTCGTAGTCGATGGACAAAGTGGGCAGGCCGTTCAGCTCAAGGCCCGCCGTGTGGCCTGCGATGTACTGGTAATAGCCTTGTGCCGCGATCATGGCACCGTTGTCGCCGCAGAACTTCAGCTCTGGCAGGTAGACCTTTGCCCCCAGCTTCTGGGCACCGTCGTTCACCAGCTGGCGCAGTCGTCCGTTGGCAGCCACGCCGCCCGCAAGGCACACCTGCTTTGCCCCGGTATCGGCAGCAGCCAGCAGCAGCTTTTCGGCCAGGATGCCTGCAATGCGCTCCTGAAAGCTGGCCGCAAGATCCGGCACGTTGACTTCCTCGCCCTTCATCTGGGCCTTGTTCACCTCGTTGAGCACGGCGGTCTTCAGGCCGGAAAAGCTCACGTTGTATTTGCCCTCCACATGGGGCACCGGCAGGCGGTAGGCCTTGGGGTCGCCGGTCTTGGCGGCGTTGGCCACGCTGGGGCCGCCGGGGTAAGGCAGGCCCAGCGTGCGGGCCACTTTGTCAAAGGCTTCGCCTGCGGCATCGTCCACCGTGTGGCCGAGGATGTGGTAGTGGGTGTAGTCCTGCACTTCCACGATGTGGCTGTGGCCGCCGGATGCCACCAGGCAGAGGAAGGGCGGTTTCAGTTCCGGATGGGTCAGATACAGTGCAGCGATGTGGCCCCGCAGGTGATGCACCGGCACCAGCGGCTTATTGGCCGAGTAGGCCAGACCTTTGGCAAAGTTTACGCCCACCAGCACTGCGCCGATGAGGCCCGGCGCAAAGGTGACGGCCACGGCGTCCACATCGTCGATGGTCTTGCCTGCATCCAGCAGGGCTTTTTTCACCGTGGCACTGATGAACTCGCAGTGGCGGCGGCTGGCGATCTCCGGCACGACGCCGCCATACAGCGCCTGTTCTTTCACGCTGGTGGAGATGACGTTGCTCAGCAGGTGCCGGCCGTCCTCCACCAGAGCTGCGGCGGTCTCGTCGCAGGTGGATTCAATTCCTAGAATGATCATGTTTTTAATGGGCCTCCAGCCAGTTTTTGCCTGTGTGCACATCGGTGCTCAGCGGCACGGCGTAGTGCACGCAGCCTTCCATTTCCTCCCGCAGGATCTGCGCGGCCTTCTCGGCCTCGGCCTCCGGGGCCTCTACGATCAGCTCATCGTGGACGGTGAGGATCAGGCGGCTCTCCATCTTTTCGTCCCGCAGGCGCTTCCACACCCGCACCATGGCCAGTTTGATCACGTCGGCGGCGGTGCCCTGAATGGGGGTGTTGCGGGCCATGCGCTCGCCGCTGGCGCGGATGTTGTGGCTGTTGCTGTTCAGCTCCGGCAGGGCCCGGCGGCGGCCGAACAGGGTGGAGACGTAGCCGTTGGCCCGGGCGTCGGCGATGGTCTTGTCCATATAGCTGCTCACGCTGGGGAAGGCGGCCAGATAGTTCTTCAGGAAGGCGTCGGCCTCCTTCACGGTCACGCCGATGTCCTTCGAAAGGCTGTAGGCACCCTTGCCGTACATGATGCCAAAGTTGATGGCCTTGGCACCGGAGCGTACCCGGGGCGTCACCTCGCCCTGGGGAATGCCGTAAATTCTGGCGGCAGTGCTGCGGTGGATGTCCTGACCGCTGCGGAAGGCCTGCTGCATGTGCTCGTCGCCGGTGACGTGGGCCAGGATGCGCAGCTCGATCTGGCTGTAGTCGGCGTCCACCAGCACGCAGCCCGGTTTTGCGATGAAGTAGGCGCGCAGCTGGCTGCCCAGCTCGGTGCGGATGGGGATGTTCTGCAGGTTGGGGTTATCGGAGGAAAGACGTCCGGTGCGGGCCTCGGTCTGATTGAAGGTGGTGTGGATGCGGCCATCCTCGCCGATGACCTTGAGCAGGCCCTCCACATAGGTGGAGTTCAGCTTCTGGTAGGCGCGGTACTGCAGGATGTCCTCCACCAGCGGGTAATCCCGCAGAGCTTCCAGCGTCTCTGCGTCGGTGGACCAGCCGCGCTGGGTCTTTTTGCCGTGGGGCAGGCCCATGGTGACAAACAGCATCTCACCCAGCTGCTTGGTGCTGTTGGGGTTGAAGCTGGCGCTGCCGGTCTCCATGTGGATGCGGGTGAGCACCTGTTCCAGCTCGCTGCGCAGCTTCACGCCGAACTGGTCGATGCCGTCGCGGTCTACCAGCATGCCGATGCGGGTCATATCCGCCAGAACCTGTGCCAGCGGGAACTCGATCTCGTTGTAAAGGGGGTCCTCGCCGCAGGCGGTGATCTCGGCCTTCATTTTGGCGAACAGGTCCGCCAGACGGCCTGCGTCCGGGTAGTCTGTGCAGGTGAAGGCGGCAGCCGCCTTGTAGCTGGGCACCAGCTCACCTACCTGATACTTGGAAGCCGAGGCGTCCAGCAGGTAGGCGGCCAGTTTGCCGTCCCACACGATGCTGCTGCCCCAGCCGCCGGCGGCCATGGCCTTGGCGTAAAGCGGTGCGGAATTGAACACATCCAGCGTCACATCCGGGTCATCCAGCAGGCGCACGAGCTCTGCGTCTTCCAGCGGGTAGACGGTGGTGCCCTGCACGGCGTACCAGCTCTCGGGCTGCAGCACCACGTTGTGGACGCCCTGCTTGCCCATCACGGGGGGGCGGGACGCCACCAGATAATGCCCGGCAGGGGTCAGCGGCAGCGGTGCGATCTCTGCCTCGGGCAGGTTCGCGGTCTCCTCCTCCAGATTGGCGGGCACGATGCCGCCCAGCCCGAAGCGCTGGATCAGGGAGTGGATCTCCAGCTCCTGCAGCATGCGCACGGCTTTGGGCTTGTTGCCCTCGCCGATGGCGTAGGCACCCTCGGCGGTGTCGATGGGCGCATCGGTGCGGATGGTGCCCAGGGTGTGGCTCAGCTGGGCCAGCTCGCGGCATTCCAGCAAATGTTCCCGCTGCTTAGGCTTGATGCGCTTGTCGTCGATGTGCTCATACACCCCTTCCAGCGAACCGAAGTTCTGCACGAGGGAGAGGGCGGTCTTTTCGCCGATGCCCCGCACGCCGGGGATATTGTCGGAAGCATCGCCCATCAGGCTCTTGACCTCGATGAGCTGCTTGGGCTCGATGCCGTATTTTTCGCGGATGGCGTCCACATCCATGGTCACGGTCTTGCTGCGGCCCAGCGCTGTGGTGGCCAGCAGCACCGTGGTGGTGTCGCTCACCAGCTGCAGGCTGTCGCGGTCTCCCGTGGCAAGGAAGCAGTCGTCCTGCCGGGCCGCGCAGGCGGCGGCCAGCGTGCCCAGGATGTCGTCGGCCTCCCAGCCTTCGGCGGTGACGATGCGATAGCCCAGGTCCGTGAGGATCTCCTTCAGCACCGGCATCTGCTGGGCCAGCTCGTCCGGCATGCCGTGGCGGGTGGCCTTGTAGCCCTCGTACATCTTGTGGCGGAAGGTGGGGGCCTTCAGGTCAAAGGCCACAGCCACTTCGTCGGGCTGGGACTCCTTCAGCAGGGAGAGCATGATATTCAGAAAGCCGAAAATGGCGTTGGTATAACGGCCGTCCTTGGTGGTCAGCAGCTTGATGCCGAAAAAGGCACGGTTGGCGATGCTGTTGCCGTCAATGACCAGTAAACGCATAGTCGTGTTCCTCCATTGCATTATTACACATCTTATAGTATAGCACAAAACGGCATCCAGCGGGGGATTTTTAAAGAAAAAACAAAAAAGCCTTCCCCAGTGGGGAAGGCTCTCACAAAGTTACTCCTCGATGCGGATCGCGCTCACGGGGCAGGCGTTGGCAGCGTCCACTGCCTGGGGGACCTCCTCCGGCGGGATGGGGCCGGGCTCGGCCACGGCCAGAACGCCCTCCATGTGGAACACGGCGGGGCACAGTCCGGCGCACTGGGTGCAGCCGATGCACAGATCAGGGTCAACGTATGCGTTCATGGGGAAAACCTCCTTTTGATGATGCCTTGCAGGCAGTATGGCCCGCTTTGCCGCAAATTATGCCTAGGCAGCCGCCCGCTGCTGTGGTACAATAAAGATTCAGGAGGGCGATACCATGAATATTCAGATCTTCGGCACCACCAAGTGCTTTGACACCAAAAAGGCCCAGCGCTATTTCAAGGAGCGGGGCATCAAGTTCCAGATGATCGACCTGAAGGAAAAAGGCATGAGCCGCGGCGAGTTCGAGAACGTTTCCCGCGCGCTGGGCGGCTGGGAAAAGCTGGTGGACCCCAATGCCAAGGACAAGCAGACCCTGGCTTTGCTGGACGCGCTGGTGGACTGGCAGAAAGAGGATAAGCTCTTTGAGAACCAGCAGCTGTTCAAAACGCCCATCGTGCGCAACGGCCGCAAGGCCACCGTGGGTTACCAGCCGGACGTGTGGAAAACCTGGGAATAAACGGGTATTGCACGCACTTTCACAAAAAAACCACGGCCAATGTTTTGCACAACGCGGCAGTATGTGGTATACTGAGCTGTAAAGCATTGAACGCTGGGAGATAAAATAACTATGAAACATTATATTACCCCCGAAGAACACGCACGGCAGCAGCGCCGCCGGGGCCGTCAGGCCCTGGGGCTGCTGGTGGCTGTGCTGGTGCTCGTCGGTTTTGTCACGGTGCTGCGCGCCGGTGTGGGGCTGGTGGCGAACCTGTTCGACGACACTGCCCAGAAGCAGGAATACGAAGATAAGCTGGAAGGCCTCGTGCTGTTCGACCCCATGCCCTTTGACGGCATTGAGAACATTGACGACCTGACCCTGCGCGAGGCGGCTGTCTGGGGCTGCATCTACAGCATCCAGGAGACCCAGGGCGGCTTTGACAACTACAACACCGACCCGGACACCGAACAGCTGCTGCTGCCCTCGGTGGATGTGGACGCCTATCTGGCAAAGCTGCTGGGCCCGGGCTTCAAGCTCACCCACCGCAGCTTCGACATGGAGGATATGACCATCGAGTTCGATGAATCCACCCAGTGCTACAAGATCCCGGTCACCGGCACGGTGGGCTATTACCGCGCAACGGTCACCAGACTGTTCAAGCGCGGCGGCAAGCTGCACGTCACGGTGGGCTACATCCCCACCACCAGCACCGATGACAGCATCATCAACTCGTCTTCGGATACGCCCACCAAATATATGGACTATCTGTTCGAGCGCCAGAGCGGCAGCTGGTATCTCACCGGCCTGACCGAGAGCGATACCAAGCCCGAAAGCACCGATACGGCTTCGCTGGCAAGCCAGCCGGAGCCCATGGCCGAGAGCGACGTGAACGACGCCATCCTTGCCGCAGCTGGTTCGGATTCTGCTGACAGTGCCGCCGCGGACAGCACCGCCGCCGAGGACGCTGCAGACGCCCAGAGCCTGGACGAGGGAGCCGACAGCACCGAAGCGCAGGCGGACGACAGCGCCGCCAGCCCGGCTGCGTAAAAAACAGCAAACGCAAAGCCCGGATGTGAGGAGTCTCACACCCGGGCTTTTTGTACGTTATTTCAGGTCGAATTTCACGACCACCAGCCGGTACCACAGATACGGCACCATATTCCAGATCATCCACAGCTCCATCCGAATGTAGTGCGGCAGGTCTTTCAGCCGGAAGGGACGCTTGCCCAGCCTGCCGTTTTTCAGCAGGGCAAAGGCTTCGTGCATGCCCTTGTCCCATGCTTCACCATAGCCCTGCTTGTGGAACTTATAGCACTTGAGCAGGTAGCCCACGGCCAGCGGGATGAAGTTGAGGAGCAGCATCAGCAGCGGCTCGTTTTTGAGTGGCAGCAGGATGCTGTTGCGGCCGCTCTGCTGGCTCTTGAAGGCGTTGTAGCGCACCGCGCCGGTGCTGGCACCGCAGATGTGGTAGCACTTTGCAGAAGGGCAGATGATGTTTTTGTAGCCCGCGTTGTTGGCGCGCCAGCTCAGGTCCACATCCTCAAAGTAGGCGAAGAAGTTCTCGTCAAAATTGCCGATCTCGTCCAGAATGCTCTTGCGGTAGAGGGCCGCACCGCCGCAGGCCGAGAAGATGCGCTTTTGCTTGGTGTAGCGGCTGGCCCGGCGGCCGTCGCCGGTCTTGCAGGCAAAGCCCATCCAGGTGACGTAGTCGCCCGCATCGTCGGCCAGTTCCCGGTCAAAGTGGCGGATCATCAGGCTCTGCACCGCAAAGATCTTGGGGTCCGACTCTGCGGCGCGGATGAGCTCGGCCAGCCACTGGGGCTCGGCAAAGGCGTCGTTGTTGAACAGCACCACATATTCGCTGTCGGCCAGGGCGATGCCCTGGTTCACCGCGTGGGAAAAGCCGGTGTTGGTGCCGTTTTCGATGAGGGTGAAGTTTTCGCGGCTGCAGTAGCTGCGGGCCTGCTCCAGGCTTTCGTCGGTGGAGCCGTTGTCCACCACGATGAGTCGGAAGCTCTGCTCGGTCTGGGCGTAGACCGACTCGATGGAATCCTTCAGCCAGCCCTTGCCGTTGATGTTCGGGATAACGATCGTCGCTTTAACCATAAATACTCCTGTATCTTTGTGCACGTTCACGCAGACAGTATAGCATATCTGCACGCAAAAAGAAACCGCATCCCGGCGGGACGCGGCTTCCATACAGCAAAAAATCAGGCAGCGAGGGCTTTTTCGATGTTGGCCAGCAGGGTGTCGTGGTCCTCGGCACAGACAAGGACCACTTCGCCGGTGGAGGCGACCGTCACGGTGGCGGCCTTGGCGATCTGATACTGGTCCTCAAGGTAGTGCTCCATAGACTGCTGCTCGCTGGCCACATAGGCTTCCAGCGCGGCCTTCACGGCGTCGGTCTTGCCCTCGGCAGGCTTCACGATGGCCACGGCGTAGCTGCGCACCATCATGGAGGAGACAGAGGCGGCAAGGTCGGTGTACATGTCGTCTTCCAGGTTCAGTAGGGGCAGGATCATGTTCTTCACCTCGTCGTCCAGCTGGTCGGCGTCGTACTCGGCGCTGTAGCCGTCGATGGCGGTGAATTTGCCGTCCTCACCTTTGGTGAAGATCATATCGTATTCGTTGTCCTCGTCGGTGCGGGCATCGTGGATGATCTGGGAGTAGTCCTTCGGGGCGGCAGAGTCGGCCTTGCTGCCGGCAGAGCAGCCCACCAGAGCAAGCAGGCACAGACCGGCAAGCAGGGAAGCAATGATACGTTTCATAAATGAAGTCCTTTCGTGTGTGAAAATCTTCGTGTGAAAGCGGGCGCAGCGGTTTTGAAGCTATTGTGTGCTGTTTTGCGCCTGCTATCCATAATACGAAAGAACACCCCGGCAGAATTGCACCGGAAACGTAACAGTTTTATGAACAGCTCACAGCATGAGCGCGTCCAAGTCGCCGTGGTTCACGGGCGTGGAAAGGATGATCTGGGTGCTGGTGGTGCCCAGCTTCTGGAACTGCAAGATCAGGTGTTCCAGCTGGGGCATGCTGCCACAGCTCACCTTCACAAGGAAGGTGTAGGCGCCGGTGACGTGGTAGCACTGCAGCACTTCCTTGCTGCTCTGCAGCAGCTCCAGAAAGGCATCCTGCTTGGAGGGAGCCACCGAAAGACTGATGAGGGCATCCACATACATGCGGTCGGCGGGGCGGTTGAGGGTGACGGTGTAGCCGCTGATGATGCCGTCGGTCTCCAGCTTGTGGATGCGGCTGGAAACGGCGGGGCTGGTGAGCGACACCTGCTCGGCGATCTCCTTCACCGGCATCCGGGCGTTTTTGGCCAGAAGGGAGAGAATCTTGCGATCCAGATCGTCCATGGGAATTCTCCTTTGAAAATATGTTGGAATGTATAAAATTTTTTGAAAGTAAAGTTTTATTGTTGTGGCAAAAGCACAAAGGACAGAAAAGGTCGGTCGGATTTGGCTTTGTGTTAATTATATAAAGTTTTGCCGGAAAAGTAAAGACTTAATTTAAAGCAAAAACGGAAAAATTTGTTTGACAAGAAAAGAAAAAGGCGTATAATACATCATGCAAGGCAGCGCCGAACCAAAAGCGCCTGCCCCCTTAAAAATTGAGATTCACCACTTTATATACTTTCCCACCCCTCTATACACAAAAACCCGCTGCCAGGCGGGTTTTTGTGTTTGTTGGGGATTTTTTGAAGAATGATGCACCTGCGGCATGATGTCTGCTGACGCAGATGATGTTTTGCGTTGCAAAATGATGTGCGCTGCGGCACATGGGGAACGGCTGTGCGGATGCTCCCGCAGGGAGTAGGCGCAGTCAGGTGCTGTTACTATCTACGACCCCTTCCCGGTGAAAACGAAACCCAGAAACGCCCGCAGGCGTTTCTGGGTTTCAAATTAAAAATAATTTTCCGCTAAACATGGCCAGAGTGCAACAGCGACGACCGCTGCCTGTGGCAGAAACAGGGAGGAACTGTTGGGGCAGCGGCCTGCAAGATGCGAGTGCCGCTCCAAGGCACGAAGCAGACGCAGGGTGCCGCAACCCGTAGGCGGAGGCCATTCTGAATGCTCTCAATTATTCCGGAATGGAATCGACCCTGCTTTTCTTCACCCGGCGGAACATCACCAGTGCAATGCACAGCGTGACCATTTCGCCGACGGCCAGCGGCACCCAGACGATGCGCACGTTCCCAGCCCCGGTCACCATCCGGCTCAGCAGCCACACCGGCGGCAGAACAAAGAGCACCTGACGGCACAGCGAGATCACCAGCGATTCGATGCCGCATTCCAATGCCTGAAACACGCCCTGAAAGGCAATGCACAGCCCGGCAAACACAAAGCCCAGCGAGACGATGCGCATACAGTCGATGCACATGGGCAGGGTCGTCTCGGACAGCGAGAACAGCCCGGCCAGCGGGGCGGCGAATAGCTCCACGCTGAGACAGCCTGCCAGCATCAGGATCGAGGTGTAGATCAGGCCCCAGCGGATGCCGTCCTTCACGCGCTGACAGTTCTGCGCGCCGTAGTTGAAGGAAACGATGGGCGTGATGGCGTCGCGCACGCCAAAAGCCGCGAAGATGATGAGCTGCTGAATTTTATAGTACAGGCCGTAGACGGTGACGGCGTTCTGGCCCACCTGCGGGATGCCGCCGAGGATGAGGTTGAGCGAGTAGGTCATGACGGTGAGCAGCGCCTGCGAGATGATGGCAGGCAGGCCGATGGCGTAAATGCCCAGAATGGTGCGGCGGTCGGGTTTGAAATAGCAGAAGTTGTTTTTGATTTCGACGTTTAAGTGCAGATGGAATGCAAGGCCCAGCCCCATGCTGACCAGCTGGCCGACGACGGTAGCCCATGCGGCACCGCGTACGCCCAGCTCCGGCAGGCCGCACCAGCCGTAGATCAAAAACGGGTCCAGAATGATGTTCACCACAGCACCGGCGATCTGTGCAATGGTGGAATACAGCGAGCGGCCCGTGGCCTGCAGCACTTTTTCGTACACCGAGAACAGCACGATGCCGAAGGGGATGCCGCAGCAGATGTGCAGATAATCAATGGCCATGTCCAGCACTTCCGGGCTGATGCTGCCGCCTGCGCTCTGCGAGTACACATAGGGCCGCACGCCCAGCAGGCTGAACAGCATGAACACAGCAGAGAGGATGATGGCCAGCATCTGCGCATTGCCGACGGTGCGGTTTGCGCTTTCCCGGTCACCCAGCCCCAGCAGTTTTGCCAGCAGGGCGTTGGTGCCCACGCCGGTGCCGATGGACACGGCCACCATGAACAGCTGTACCGGGAAGGCAAGGCTCAGGGCGGTGAGGGCATCCTCGCCGCCGGTGGTCATGCGGGCAAGATAGGCGCTGTCCACCACGTTGTAGGCGGCCTGCAGAATCATGGACAGCACGATGGGCAGGCCGATGCGGAACATCAGCGGTGCAATGGGCTGCACCGCCATTTTATTTTGCGAACTGGTTTGCATAAAAGCATTTCCTCCTTTGTTTTTGGGCAAAAAAGAAAACGAGCGGCAGCAACTGGATTTACGCAGTTACTGCCACTCGTTATGGCTTTATTCTATCAGAAACAGCACCAAAAATGCAAAGGCGTTTTTGTACAAATCGCGCACGGCATTTTCGCAAAATCTTGTTCAGGTTCAGACCAGATATCCTTCAAAGCAGTGCAGGTCTTCGGTTTTTACGATGCCCTCCAGGTACAGGCCGTCCTCCCGGTACTCCTCCACCTGCACGCTGCCGCGCTCCCGCATGGGGGCGGCAAGACCCAGCTTATCGTAGGGCAGCAGCACCCGCAGGGTGTGCACTCGGTCACTGAGCACTTCGTCCAGCTTTGCCAGCAGCTTGTCCAGGCCGTAGCCGGTCTTGGCGCTGGTGAGCAGGATGTCCGGGTCGAAGCTCATGCTGTTGGATTTGTCGCACTTGTTGTACACGGTCAGGCGGGGGATGTCGGCGCAGTCCAGGCCGTCCAGCACTTCGTCGGTGACGGCCAGTTGTTCTTCGCGCTGCTCGTCGCCCGCATCGGCCACACGGACGATGACGTCCGACCATGCGGCTTCTTCCAACGTGGATTTGAACGCTTCCACGAGATTGTGCGGCAGGCGGGAGACAAACCCGACCGTGTCCACCAGCAGCACGGCCATGCCGCTGGGCAGCACCAGCTTGCGGCTGGTGGGGTCCAGCGTGGCGAACAGCATGTCTGCTTCGGCCACACTGGGGCCGCACAGGGCGTTCATCAGGCTGGATTTGCCCACATTGGTGTAGCCAACAAGGCTTACCACCGGCATGCCGGTCTTGGCGCGGGCTTTGCGGCTCTCGCCCCGGCGCTTTTCCATCTCGGCCAGCTTTTCGGCCAGCGCGTCGATGCGGGCGTGGACGTGGCGGCGGTCCAGCTCCAGCTTGGTCTCACCGGCACCACGGCGTGCACCACCACCACCGCCGCCGCCGCCGCCCTGACGGCTGAGCGCCTCGCCCATGCCCTGCAGGCGTGGCAGGCGGTAGCGCAGCAGGGCCAGCTCGGTCTGCAGCTTGCCTTCGTTGGTAACAGCACGGCTGCGGAAAATTTCCAGAATGAGCATGGTGCGGTCGATGACCTCCAGCCCGCCCAGTGCGTTCGAAATGTTGCGGATCTGGCTGCCGGTCAGCTCGCCGTCAAACACGGCGCACTCGGCACCCAAGGTCTCAGCAGCAAGGCTGGCTTCTTCCAGCTTGCCGCTGCCCAGCACGATGCCGGTCTCCGGGGTCTGGCGCTTCTGGGTCACCTGCGCCACGGCCTCCATGTGGTTGGCTTCGCACAGGGCAGAAAGCTCTGCCAGGCTGCGCTCGCAGTCCCACAGGCCCTGATCCAGTGCCAGCAGGATGACCTTCGTCGGGGGTGTTTCCACCAAAATATCGTAAAGTTCGCTCAAAATAAGTCCTTTCTTTGATAATGCGCTCTTGTTAATAGATAACTTTTGCACTCCACCGGGGTGCCGTCGAATTTGTGGTCCACCGAGTCGTGGTGGTACACAAAGCCCGCTTTTTCCATCACCCGGCCGCTGGCGGGGTTCGCTTTGGCGTGGCAGCAGGTGAGGAAGGGAGCGTCCGTTTGGGTGAACCAGTAGTCCGCCACGGCCCGCAGCGCTTCGGTGGCAAAGCCTTTGTTCCACCACGCCCGTCCGAGACAGTAGCCTGCTTCCCACACGCCGTCTGCGCAGTCCAGCTGCGGCCAGAGCGCTTTCTGTGCCGGGTCACCCAGCAGGGCGTTGAAGATGCTGATGCTGCCGAACACCTGCCCGCTGCTTTTCTCCACAATGGCCCACTGGTAGTAGTCCGGGTTCGGGTAGAGGGTGGCCCAGGCGGCCAGCAGGCCCACCGTTTCCAGCTCGTTTTTGTGGGGTTCCCACCGCAGCCAGCGGGTCACCTCCGGGTCGGATGCCCAGTTCTGGTACATCTGCCCGGCATCTTCCGGCAGCAGGCGGCGCAGCAAAAGCCGTTTCGTTTCCAGCTCCTGTGTCCCTACATGGCGCATGGCGCACACCTCCCCAATTTATAAAGTATGCATAGGATAGCACAAATTTGGCGTTCCTGCAAGCGCAGCGGCGAAAAAATGCTTGACCGGACCGCTTTTGTGCATTACACTTAAAACCGACTACTTTTCTAGGGAAAAAGGAGACCCCACCATGAAGGATGTGCGCGAAATTCTGAAAAAACGCCCGCTGCTGTTCGACGGCGGCATGGGCACCTATTATAAAGCTGCGCCCGGTCAGGAGTGCGAGCAGGCGAACCTGCTGGACCCGGAGGGCATTCAGGCTGTGCACCGCGCCTATCTGGCGGCGGGTGCGGATGCCGTCAAAACCAACACCTTCGGCCTGCCCCGCATGGCGGCGGCGCAGAACCCGGTGTGGGAAGCGCTGGCCGACGAGGGCTGGAAGCTGGCGGTGCAGGCTGCCGCCGAGACCGGCGCGGCGGTGTTTGCCGACATCGGTCCGGCCCCGGACACCGAAGCCCAGCCTGCTGCACAGCTGTACATCGCGCTGGCGGACCGGTTCGCCGCGCTGGGCGCGAAGAACTTCCTGTTTGAAACTCTCAGCACCGACACCGGCGTGACTGAAGCAGCACAGCACATCAAAAAAACGGTGTCGGACGCCTTCATTCTGGTGTCCTTTGCGGTGCTGCCGGACGGCTACACCCGCGAGGGCCGCCACTGCGCGGAGCTTGTGCGCCGTATGACTGAGAGCGGCGTGGTGGATGCCGTGGGACTGAACTGCGTGTCGGCTCCGGGTGCCATGCGCGCGCTGGTGCAGCGGCTGGGCGGGACGAAGCTGCCGCTTTCGGTCATGCCCAATGCAGGCTACCCGGTGGTCACCCGCACCCGGGTGCAGTACCAGGGCAGGCCGGAATATTTTGCCCGGGAGCTGGCCCGCATCGCGGCCGAATGCAGCGGCGTGCGCATTCTGGGCGGCTGCTGCGGCACGACGCCGGAGCACATCGCGGCTTTGCGGGGGGCGCTGGACGCCCTGCCGGACGCCCTGCCCGCTGCCCCGGCGGCAGAAGTTTCCACCCCTGCGAAGCCGGAAGTGGAAAAAGACGACGCCTTCCTGCGCAAGCTGAACGCAGGGAAAAAGGTCATTGCCATTGAGCTGGACAGTCCCAAGGATGCCGACTTGACCGGCTATCTGGATGGTGCCCGCCGCCTGCAGGCCGCCGGGGCGGACCTTTTGACCATTGCGGACTGCCCCATTGCCCGGGCGCGGATGGATTCTTCGCTGGTGGCCTGCCGGGTGCACCGGGAGCTGGGGCTGAACGTGCTGCCCCACATGACCTGCCGCGACCGCAACCTGAACGCCACCAAGGCCCTGCTGCTGGGCCTGTACGCCGAGGGCGTGCGGGAGGTGCTGGCCATCACCGGCGACCCCATCCCCACCGCCGAGCGCGACGAGGTGAAGAACGTGTACCAGTTCAACTCCCGCAAGCTGGCGCAGTACATCGTCTCGCTGGCCGGGGAGGGCAGGGAGATGCCCAGCCCCATGACGGTGTTCGGCGCACTGAACCTGAACGCCCGCAACTTTGATGTAGAGCTGCGCCGCGCTGTGGAAAAGATGGAAAACGGCATGAGCGGCTTCCTCACCCAGCCGGTGCTGTCGGCGCAGGCAGTGGAGAACCTGAAAAAGGCCCGGGAGACGCTGGGCGAAAAAGCCAAACTGCTGGCGGGCATCATGCCGGTGGTGAGCCAGCGCAACGCCATCTTTATGGAAAACGAGATCAACGGCATCCATGTGGAACAGGCCATCATTGACCGCTTTGCCGGGCTGGACCGTGCCCAGGGCGAAGAACTGGGGCTGGAAGTTTCGGTGCAGGCGGCACTTGCGGCTGCCCCCTATGCCGACGGCTTCTACCTGATGACCCCCTTCAACCGTGTGGCCCTGATGGAGCGGCTCATTGCACGGCTGAAGGAAGAAGTAATCGCAGATTAAAATGGCCGACGCCTACGGGTTGCGGCACCCTGCGTCTGCTTCGTGCCTTGGAGCGGCACTCGCATCTTGCAGGCCGCTGCCCCAACAGTTCCTCCCTGTTTCTGCCACAGGCAGCGGTCGTCACTGTTGCACTCTGGCCATCTTTAGCGGAAAAATAGTTTTGTTATAGAGCAAATCCGGCAGACTGCGGTCTGCCGGATTTGCGTTTTTCACGAATGGGGCCGAAACCACAGGATGCAGCAGAACAAATTCTGATATGGAAAAAAGTAATTGACAAACCGCACAAAAAACGCTATATTCTTTTTATAAATGCGATGAAAAAGAGTGCGCGCTGTTTTTGCCGTTCAGAGAGCCGGAGCTTTGCTGCGAATCCGGTACGGTCGGGCGGTGCGCTGTCACTTTGGAGCAGGAGCGGTGAGCCGGTGCGGTGAGCTGCTCTCGGAACTGCCCCACGTTACCGGGGCATCAAGGGGCGCAGAATGTTCTGCGCAATTTGGGTGGTACCGCGGTATGTAAATTTACACAGCCGTCCCATGGAACGTTCCGTGGGGCGGCTTTTTTCGTCCCACTCATCAATTTTTATTGGGAGGATACCTATGAAAGAACTCGCAAAGCAGTACGATCCCAGCCAGGTGGAAGACCGCATCTACCAGTTCTGGCTGGATGGCGGCTACTTCCACACGAAGGCCGACCCCGACAAAAAGCCCTTTACCATCGTCATGCCGCCTCCGAACGTCACCGGTCAGCTGCACATGGGCCATGCGGTGGATAACACCATGCAGGATATCCTGATCCGCACCAAGCGGATGCAGGGCTATGCCGCCCTGTGGGTGCCCGGCACCGACCACGCATCCATCGCCACCGAGGCCAAGGTCGTGGAGGCCATGCGTGCCGAGGGCCTGACCAAGGAGATGGTGGGCCGCGACGGTTTTCTGGAGCGCGCCTGGGCCTGGAAGACCAAGTACGGCAACCGCATCGTCAGCCAGCTGAAGAAGCTGGGCAGCAGCTGCGACTGGGACCGTGAGCGCTTCACCATGGATGAGGGCTGCTCCGAGGCCGTGAAGGAAGTGTTCGTGCGCCTGTACGACAAGGGGCTGATCTACCGCGGCAACCGTATGGTCAACTGGTGCCCGCACTGCAACACCTCCATCTCGGATGCCGAGGTGGAGTACGAGGAGAAGGACGGCAGCTTCTGGCACCTGTTGTACCCGGTCAAGGAGACCGGCGAGATGCTGGAGCTGGCTACCACCCGTCCTGAGACCATGCTGGGCGATACTGCTGTTGCTATCAACGGCGACGACCCCCGCTATGCCCACCTGCACGGCTGCCATGTGGTGCTGCCCCTGCTGAACAAGGAGATCCCCATCGTCTGCGACGAGCACGCCGACATGACCAAGGGCACCGGTGTCGTGAAGATCACCCCGGCCCACGACCCCAACGACTTTGAGGTCGGCCTGCGCCATGACCTGCCCATCGTGCGCGTGTTCACCTACGACGGCCACATGACCGGCGCTGCCGACAAGGCTGCCGCCGATGCCCTGTTTGCCGCCGGTAAGAACACCGTCAACGAGCCTCAGGTACTGGACTGCGGCAAGTACGCCGGCATGACCACGCTGGAGGCCCGCAAGGCCATTCTGGCAGACCTGAAGGAGGGCGGCTTCCTGAAGGAGATCGAGCCCCTCAAGCATGAGGTGGGCACCTGCTACCGCTGCCACTCCACCATCGAGCCGATGATCTCCAAGCAGTGGTTCGTCAAGATGGAGCCGCTGGCAAAGCCCGCCATCGAGAGCGTGGAAAAGGGCGAGATCAAGTTCGTGCCCGAGCGCTTCACCAAGAACTATATGAACTGGATGAAGAACACCCGTGACTGGTGCATCAGCCGCCAGCTGTGGTGGGGCCACCAGATCCCGGCTTGGTACTGCGACGACTGCGGCGAGACTGTGGTGGCAAAGTCTGCTCCCTGCACCTGCCCCAAGTGCGGCGGCGCAAAGCTGACCCAGGACCCCGACACGCTGGATACCTGGTTCTCCTCTGCCCTGTGGCCCTTCAGCACGCTGGGCTGGCCCAATGAGGACAGCGCCGACCTGAAGTATTTCTACCCCACCAATACGCTGGTCACCGGCTACGACATCATCGGCTTCTGGGTCAGCCGCATGATCTTCTCCGGTCTGGCTTACACCGGCAAGGCTCCGTTTGATACCGTCTGCATCCACGGCATCGTCCGCGACAGTCAGGGCCGCAAGATGTCCAAGAGCCTTGGCAACGGCATCGATCCGCTGGAGGTCATTGCCCAGTACGGCGCGGATGCCCTGCGCTTTATGCTGGTGGACGGCTCCACCCCGGGCAACGATATGCGCTATATCGAAAAGAAGGTGGAGGCTGCCCGCAACTTTGCCAATAAGCTGTGGAACGCCACCCGCTTTGTGCTGATGAACCTGCCCGAGGACTTTGAGCCGGGCCTGCCCAGCGAGGACAAGCTGGACATGAGCGACAAGTGGGTGCTGACCAAGCTGAATCAGGTGGCCGGTGCCATGACCGACAACCTCGACCACTACGAGATGGGTCTGGCCGCTGCCAAGATCAACAGCTTCATCTGGGATGTCTACTGCGACTGGTTCATCGAGATCGCAAAGCCCCGCCTGAACTCCGGCGATGCAGAGCAGGCAGATACCGCCCGCCGTGTGCTGGTGTATGTGCTGGACAAGGCCCTCAAGCTGCTGCATCCCTTCATGCCCTTCATCACCGAGGAGCTGTATCAGGCTCTGCCCGGCTCTGCCGAGACCATCATGACGCAGGCATGGCCCACTGTCGATGAAGCCCACAACTGGGCCGACGAGGAGGAAGCCTTCGAGAAGGTGATGGACTACATCAAGGCTGTGCGTACCATGCGCACCGAGATGAACGTCCACCCCGCCAAGAAGACCAGCATGATCATCGAGACTGCCGACGCAGAACCCTTCCAGAAGGCACAGGTCTATCTGGCAAAGTTCGCCTTCGCCACCGATGTGACCTTCACCGCCAAGTACGAGGGCAGCACCGACGGCATGGTGCAGGTGTCCACCCACGCGGCCCGCGGCTTCATCCCCATGATGGAGCTGATCGACCGCGAGAAGGAGCTGGCCCGCCTGAACAAGGAAAAGGCCAAGGCCGAGAAGGAACAGGCCATGTTCGCAAACCAGCTCAACAACCCCAAGTTCGTGGAGCGTGCCCCGGCGGCCCTCGTGGAAGACATCCGCAATAAGTACGCCAAGAGCCAGGATAAGCTGGCCAACATCGAGCAGAGCATCAAGGCCCTGGGCTGATCGTGGACGAGAGAACGCAGAACGAACGGCTGTCCCCGTGGGTCATCGTAGGGCGGGTGGTCTTCACCCTTGCCCTCGCGGGGTGCATCTGGTTCATCTTTTCCAATTCCATGGCGGTGGCGCAGGTGTCCAGCGCTTCCAGCGGCCGGGTGCTCACCCTGCTGCAGGGAGCACTGCGCCGTCTGGGCCACCCGGCCCTCGCGCAGCGCCTGACCCAGCATGTCGTGCGCAAGATGGCGCACTTCTGCGAATATATGCTGGAGGGCTTTCTGCTCATGCTCTGCATGCGGGTGTACAGCCGCCATCCGCTGCGCCACATCACCGTGCCCATGCTGGGCGGGGTGCTCACGGCACTGACGGATGAAACCATCCAGCTCTATTCCCCCGGGCGCAGCAGCCAGGTCACCGATGTGTGGCTGGATTCCGTCGGTGTGCTGGCGGGCATTCTGACTGCACTGGTGCTCATGGCGCTGTGCAGGCTGCTGTTTCATCATCGTGATAAGGAGTAACCAATGACCATCGAACAGGCAAATCAGTATTTCGCCGCCCTGCCGGACGGCTTTGCCTCCACCGAACAGCTGCGCGCCGCGCTGACTGCGCCGGTGGGCAAAGTTGCATTCGTGGGTGTGGCGGGCACGGCGGGCAAGACCGTGGTGGCCCGCCTGCTGGCGGCTGTCCTGCATGCGCAGGGCATCCACGCCGGTCTGTACCACGCGGGCTGTGAGCCGCTGGCAAAGCGCATCCGCATCGACGACGCCCCGGTGGACGAAGGTCTGCTGGCCTTGACTGCCGACGCCCTTGCCGCCGCCGAGCCGCTCCCACAGGAAGCGGCAGAGCTGGCCGCAGCGGCCAACTGCTTCGGTGCGACGGGCTGCCAGCTTGCCGTGGTGGAACTGCCGGACGCGGGCCTTGCGGAAGCACTGCCCAACATGCCGGTGTGTGCCGTCACGGCGGTGGGCCCGGACGGCGTGAGCCGCTCGGTGGAACGCCTGGCCGCGCTGGCAGGCGGCGTCATGCGCAAAGGCAGCATCTGCGTCACCGCGCCGGAGCAGCCCAAGGCCGTGCTCAGTGAGCTGATTGTGGCGGCCGGCAAGTGTGACTGTGAGCTGGTGGTGCCGGACCCGGAGGATATCACCTTCCTGGAAGCGGAAAAGTTTGCCAGTAAGGTGGACTACGGCGGCTACACCGTGCCGCTGGCCTTTTTGGGCCGCCACGCGGCGGGCAATGCCGCCATGGCTGTGGAACTGGCACTGGCCCTTTGCCGCAAAGGTTTCGACATCACCGATGATGCCATTCTGGAAGGTCTGGCAGCGGTGGAAAACCGCACCAGCATCCGGGTGGTATCCCAGCGCCCGCTGGTCATTCTGGACGCCTGCCGCACCCCGCAGCAGGCCGCCGCGCTGCTGCGCGTGCTCAACATGGCCAAGGTGCGCCACATGAGCGCCATCATCGGTCTGGCCGAGGAGGAGGGCGCAGAGGCCTTCTTCTCGGCGCTGGAGACCGGCTTGACGCCCGAGGAACAGAAAAAGGATAAATCCACCATGCCCGGCATGAGTGAGAACCCCTTCGATAAGGTGTATCTCGTCACGCCTGAGGGCGCCGAGGAAGCACTGACCCGGCGTCTGACCGAGAAGGCAAAGTATCATTTTGATGCTGAGCTGTGTGGCAGCCTAGCTGAGGCCGTGAAGCTGGCCCATGCCAACACCCGCCGCGGCCTGCTGGTCTGCGGCAGCGAGGCGGCAGCCCTGGCAGCCGCTGCCCTGCTGGAAAACAGCTGAGCGACACGCTTTTCTAAAAAATAACGCGAAGGACCCGTACACTGGAACTATGTGTACGGGTCCTTTTTATTTTTACAACGCACAAAGGAGATGGACAAACCATGGCAACGGTGAGCTTCAGCCCGGCGGGCGAGAGCCTTTATGCCTTTCTGGCCGGTGAGATCGACCACGACGCGGCCCAGAGCCTGCGCATCCAGCTGGACGATGCGCTGGTCAGCCGCAGCCCGCAGACGCTGATCCTGGATTTCGGCGGGGTAGGCTTTATGGATTCGTCCGGCATCGGGCTGATTCTGGGCCGTCAGCGCATCGCCCGCACGGTTGGCGCGGCCCTGCGCATCCAGCACGCACCGGCGCAGCTGGGCCGGGTGCTGCAGCTGGCGGGCATTTCCTGCACCGACGCAGGACAGAAGGAGGAGTGAACCATGAAAGCGGAAAATACCACCAAGATCCAGTTTGATTCCCTCAGTGTGAACGAGAGCTATGCCCGGGGCGCGGCAGCGGCCTTTCTGGCCCGGTACGACCCCACCGTGCCCCAGCTGGCGGACCTCAAGACCGCGGTGTCGGAAGCCGTTACCAACTGCATCGTCCACGCCTACCCGGACCGCATCGGCACCGTGACCATGACCATTGCGGTCTATCCCGGCCGCGAGGTGCACATCACGGTGACGGATAAGGGCATTGGCATCCCCAATGTGGAGCAGGCCATGCAGCCGCTGTTCACCACCGGCAACCCGGAGGAGCGCTCGGGCCTGGGCTTTGCGGTGATGCAGAGCTTTATGGATAAGGTCAGGGTCACTTCCAAGCCGGGCAAGGGCACCAAGGTGCTGCTGGTCAAACGCCTGACCCAGCGGGAGGGTACATAAAAGGAAAGGCGGTCAGAAGCATGGTATCGGATAAGACCCGGCGGGAAAGCTTTATTGAACAGAATCTGGGGCTGGTGCATTCCTGCGCCGGGCGGTTCCGGGGCAGGGGCATTGAGTACGACGACCTCTACAGCGCAGGCTGCATGGGGCTTGTTAAGGCCTGTGATAATTTTGACACATCACGCGGCGTCTGCTTTTCCACCTATGCAGTGCCGGTGATCCTGGGCGAGATCAAAAAGCTGTTCCGAGACGGCGGCACCGTCAAGGTGAGTCGCTCTTTGAAGGAGCTGGGGATGCGGGTGCAGGCGGCACGGGAGCATCATATGAAGATATGCGGCGCAGAGCCGACCCTTTCGCAACTGGCAGAAGAACTGGATGAACCGGTAGAAAACATCACGCTGGCAGTCCAGGCGGCGCAGCCTGCAGTGAGCCTGACGCCGGAGAATGGTGAAGACGGTGACCGGCAGCTGGACATCCCGGTGGAATCGCCCGAAGAAGCATTGGCAGATAAGATCAGCCTGGCGGAAGTGATCGAAGCGCTGCCGGAACAGGATAAGCAGCTGATTCGGCTGCGCTTCTATGGGAACAAGACCCAGAGCGAAACGGCAAAGCTCCTGCATACGACGCAGGTGCAGATCTCCCGGCGGGAGCGGAAGATCTTATCGCAGCTCCGGCGGCAGCTTCTGGGAGATTAGACGTCATACTTTCCAGATTCAAAAGAAAAAACTGGGCAAAAAGTCAAAAGACGGATTTCGTTGAAAAAATATAAAGAAAAGGCTTGCTTTTTGTCGGGTGCCGTGCTAAAATACATTACTGTCAGGCGGACATCCGACAGAATGAAACACTTCGAAACGGACGCCCTAACGTGAAGAATCGATGAGCTTCGACGAGAAGCTCAAAAATAATTCCAAAAAGTGCTTGACAAGTTATCGCGAAAGTGATAAAATAAATAAGCTGTCAGCCGAACGGCTGAGGCGCACAGGACCTTGAAAATTGAACAATATCGAAAAACTTGTAAGGAA
>ENA-UONX01000736-UONX01000736.1-human-gut-metagenome-genome-assembly--contig:-P74old-NODE-736-length-41660-cov-16.016921_pt1 | contig 41660 bp, 28 predicted proteins | sample MGYA00242466_ERZ724013 | MGnify/ENA metagenome assembly ERZ724013 | reverse complement strand
CGTTTTAGAAAGAGAGAGCCGGTTCAACAGCTGTTGGATCGGCTTTTTTCGTGTTTATAAGCTTTCTTTATGTCCAGGTATTCTCTGAAGAGGATGGTAGGGATCAACGTAAAAATATGAGGGATTAGAAGTTTAAGCATAAATATTGGAAAGAAAGCTTTGTCTTTAACCGCTCTGAACTGAGAATGAAAGTTCTTTATTTTAGCATTGAAGGACTCAGAAGCAGCATTAGTAGACCGCTTGTCGAAGAAGTTTATGATTTGCTGATAATGAGTTTGTATGGATCTAGCCACTCTGCCGAAAGCAAGGAATCCAGATTTGTCTACTTCATCGTACCATCTTGCAAGTCTGGTCAAGGCCGTATCCTTATGCCTGCATTGGTGATATATCAGCCCAAGTCTCATTGAAAGATAATAGGCTTTCTTAATATCCGGATATTCCCTGAAGAGGATGGCGGCACGCGCACGCTGAGATTCGGTCCACAAGGATTCTTTCTTATAGAGAAGGTAGATGCTTCTAGCCAGTAATTGCTTCCTTGAGTCCCCGTTTTCGAAAACCGGAGCATGATAGATTTTCCCGCAAGCCCTGGCATGTGCTATCTGTATGGATTCCTCATCCAGGGTTTCCCATCGAACCTTGACTTTCATTTCTTGAACAGCTTCATAAGTCAGTTCCTGGACATGGAAACGGCCCGTTATACGACGTGCAACTGGGTACGTGCTGTTTATTATTTTATGTTGGAAGCCATGTTGAGGGTTATCTCCCTGACTTGGAATCGTCTGTTTCTGGAGGACTTTAGCAAGACGGAAATAATGGTATTTGCACTTTATATTCGCCTGTGAGAGCTGTTTCCTGCTAATGTGACCGTACTGTACTAGCGTTCAAACAGCTCGTCCACGCTGTAGAGTAATCCTAAAAGCTTGTAACTTGTCCTTAATTTGCTAATTTCTCTTTTGTTGTTGGTTTGTTTAAATGGATGGCTATAAGTTTGTCTTGACAGTAAAAATAGACTTGTTATTCAGTGTGGGAGCAGTTAAAATCTTATATTTAACTCATTTCAAAGAAACAAAAATTCTTCAATGTGTAGAAGTATACTCTAACCTAAATACTGATATATGATATTATTTTTTTATTGCCAAAATATTCTGAGAAAAGTTTGCCATTTAGTGAAATATCAATTATATTTGCCTTATAAGTTAAGAGAAACTTTTTTATAATAAAAATAAACCTTGCTGTGAAAAAGACCAGTTTTACTGACAAAACGCTTTGCTATGGATGGTAAAATTTTTAAGGTGGTTGGTCTTGGGATCAATCACCTTTTTTTGCATGTTCATGTACGAGGTATTTTGATCTTAGCATGGTCACTCATTTTTCTATCTGCAATATAAAGGTAGGTGGATAAAAAATAAATGAAATTTTTATTATAAATTTTTTGTTTGTTAAAAAACTCTTTGTATATTTGTGGTGTGAAGTTGATAGAGAAACAATGAGCTTCTAAGTTGTAAATATCAGGGAAAGGTTTTGTTAACCAATAATTGTTGTTGATTATAAAGATCTTGAGAGCGGATAAATTTCTTGGTGTTACTCTTTCTCTTGTATTATCTTATCGTTTACTTCGTATGCGGATATTGATGTGCTGTTAGATATTTATATAATCAGATTGAATTGGGTATAAGGCAATTACTTAATCTCTTTCAAGTGCTGCTTTGACGAAATGAATATTATATATTTGTAGTATATTTGAAGCCAGAACGTTAGCTATGGAGCAGAGGGTGGCTTTGTATTAAGCCGCCCTCTTTTAACCAGAATCCAAATTGAGTTTGGTCTGGGTTTGTTGAAGATATTTGAATTCATTTTATTGATATAAAAACATGGATAAAATTAAATGAATTTTTAATATAAAAGTTTGTATATTGTAAATGGTATTCATAATATATTTGTAGTAAAAGATTCTTCAAGATCTTAACAATGAAAAATGATGAAGGCTAAGGCCTTAAGGAGGGTGTATTATTTATACATCCTCCTTTTTTTGTACTCTCACTTTGATATATCGTGTAGACCTTAAATATTTATGAACTGTCGTAAAGATTAAGCTACTTAAATTACAGTATAGGTAAAGTTTTGTGCAGGTCATCAGAAAATGGAATCTGAGCAAAAAGATCTGTAGGCTGATTTATTGGTAATGGTTGATGCTGCAGAAAAAGAATATAATAATACTAGTCTGATAAAATTCCTGATGAATAAAAATAAAAAAGGCGTGCCGGAATTCGACACGCCTTCGTATTGGATTTCTAACTGATTGCCATTAATTAGAAATTGCCGACATTGGCTTTATCCCACCATACGCGAGTACCACCAATATCACCAGTGAACTTAGAGCTTGAGTTCTCTTGATTCAGAAGTTCAATACCTTTTTGCAATTCGGCATTATTGGTATTGATTTCGTTGTCTGAATAAATCAAACGACGGATCTGCTCATCTGTATCAATAGTTCCATTACTTAAGTTAACACGGTTCGGGAAGAACTTAGGATAACCTGTACGGCGGTATTCAGCCCAACCTTCACATGAAATTGGGAAGTTGGCAATCCATTTCTGGATAATGATACGCTGTAATTTCTGTTCGTTTGAAGCGCTTTCATCCCATTTAACGCAAACGTCATTTTGGGCTTTAATGCTGTTCTGACTATCTACCGGGTCAACGAAATCTTCCTGCAGTGTTGTTCCATTGATGTAAGCATTAATTTCTTCATCTGAAACAGATGTAACGCCTGCAAGAACTTCAATGCCTTTGTATGCAGCCTCATTCTTGATAGAAGTGCGGATACCATCTTCATACCACTGTTGAGCAGTTCCACCACCCATATTCCAGCCACGAAGAATACCTTCAGCACGTAAGAAATAGCCTTCAGCAGCTTTCATAACAGGGAATGCAGTTGTATATGAGCATACGATCTTAGAGAAGTTACCCCACTGATTAGGTTTTGATGGTAAGTTACAACCACCGCGGATACCTAAATATTTAGTACCAGCTGCGATGGTAGAGCCATCCTCACAAGCTACGTCTGCCTGGTTTTTAGTTACATACAGCGGAAGACGAGGATCGTTATAGCCTTCCATAATTGTGATTAAGTTGGCATTCATACCAGCATCACCCCATTCAAACATACGAGTCTGTTCGTTGCTGAATCCTTGGTTGATCAGGATGTCTTGTGGTAATACACCTGCTTGAGCTGCTTCTTCTGCCTTTTGCTTAGCTAACGTTGGGTTAGCCTTTACAATACGCATAGCCATACGTAATTTCAGCTGATTTGCGACCTTGATCCACAAATCCAGATCTCCGTTACACCAGAAGTCAAAAGATTGTCTTGACGTTAAATCTGAAGTCGGATTCTGGAAGTTCTTAATAGCTTCATCCAGCAACGCAAACATAGAGTTATAGATGTCTTCTTGTTTGTCGTAAGAGAAGGAAGCACCGTTAGTCGGGTCCTCAATAGCTGATGTATAAGAAACCGGACCATAAACGTCTGTCAGCATCTGAATGGCATAAGCCTGGATGACACGCATCATACCTGCGTAGTCTACAAAGCCTTGTTCTTCGCAAGACGTAATCAGACGACGGGTATTGTTGAAGATGTGCAGATAAACATTTTCATACATACCACCACAGAAACCACGGTTCAGCGCATAATCTACGTTACCAGAACCATTGAAGTTGTGAGGTGTCATAAAATAACCACTGAACAGGTCAATGTTCAAGCTGAAACAGTATTGGAACAAGTTCTGTTGCGGAGCATAAACGTATGACATTGGTTCCTGGAACTGTGCAGAGAACGGAAGTGCATCCGGATTCAATTCATACGGGTCTGTATTCAACTCTTCAAAATTATCTGTACAGCCAACAGTCATTACACCTGTTGCCAAAGTTAAAGCTGATACAGCTGTGTATTTTAAAATCTTATTTAGTTTCATACGATATTCCTCAAAAAATTAGAAGTTAAGTTTCAAGTTCAAACCAAAGCTACGAGATGTCGGCAATGCGAACATATCAACACCTTGCCAACCATTACCAGTTGCAGCAGCTACATCCGGATCCATCGGAGCATCTTTGTAGAAGAAGAATAAGTTACGACCAATGATTGATGCGTTCAAATTCTTGCCGGCACCAAACAGGTTGCGGAAAGTATAACCGAATGATAATTCACGCAGACGGACATTGGTTGCGTCATATACATACTGTGATGTCAAGATATTTGAGTTATAGCTTGTACCACCAGTTGTTGAATAGTAAAGCTGCGGATCGAATGATACACCGTCGACTACAACTTCACCTGCTTCACGAGCAGCGCCAGAGCGTTCAGAAACACCCCAACCGTCTAATGTAGCTTCAGTCATTGAGAATACTTTACCACCTACTTTGGCATCGATCAAGAATGACAGTGTAAAGTCTTTATAGTGGAATGTATTGGTCCATCCCATATTAACTTTAGCATTCATATCGCCTACATAAACCAAGTCTTCATTATCAGTTCCGCCTAATACTGGAGCGCCATTTTCTGCTTTTAACGGTTTTCCGTTTTCGTCGCGTTCGAAGTCACGAACATACAAGTCTCCAAAGTGACCACCTTCCTTCAACAGAATCTTAGCTCCTGTACAGTAGCTTGCCAATGTCCATTCAGGTAATTCATTAGACAACTCAATGATCTTGTTGTTGTTGTATGAGAAGTTGAAGTTTGTACTCCAGCTGAAGTTGTCATTAAACTGATTGTACCAGCCTAAGCTAACTTCAAAACCCTGGTTCTGTACGTTACCTGCATTGATATAACGGTTTCTTAAACCAGTTTCCCACGGAGCTGAGATATTGAAGTACTGGTTCTTCGTGTTTGTCTTATAGTAAGTCAAATTAACATTGAAACGGTTCTGGAAGAATGTTCCATCAAAACCAACTTCCAAAGAGTTCGTCTTTTCAGGCTTCAATGTACGGAAAGAAGAACTTTCAGGAGGAGTAATAGAACCGGCTGTTTCACCGAAGTTATAAAGTTCGTTAGTTACGCCAATAGGAACATCGTTACCTACGATAGAATAAGTAGCACGCAGTTTGAACAAGTCGACGTTCTTGCCAAAATCAATGAACTTGTCTAACAATGCACTGACACCAAATGACGGATAGAAGAATGATACACCGTCAGTAAATGCCAAAGAAGAAGACCAGTCGTTACGTCCGCTGATATCAACGAACAAACCTTCTTTATAACCGAACTGAGCTGTTGCGAATACAGAGTTCAAACGCTTTCTTTCTTTTGAGAATGTAGATTGAACTGTGTAGTAGTTCTTCGGGTTGAAGACATTCGGGAAGTAAGCACCTGGAGTAACAACACCATTGTTTACTGAATAGACTTTATCACCCCAACCGATGATTTCAGAACTTGTTCTTTCTGTTTTCTGATAGCTACCACCGGCGGTTACTGACAATGAATAAGTTTCATTCCAAGTCTTGTTGTATTGTGCCAACAAGTCGGCGTAAGTCTGATCACTGAAAGTACGTGTGTCTTTCAAAGTACCTAACAAGTTACGGTTAGCTGTACTTGAAGCATATTCGTTCAGTGTCCATTGTTCTTCACCACGTTCATAACGTAAACGACCTGTTACTGACAGACCTTCAATGATATCATATTTAACGCTACCACCAAATTCATAACGGTTACGGTCAGTTACCGGTTTCTGGCGATTCAACATCCAGTACGGGTTTGTGAACTGTTCCTGCAGGGTATTCGTCCAGTTGTGAACATTGATGTTACGTGTACCATCATAAATTTCGTAGTTGTTCTTATAGTAATCCCAGTCCTCGCCTCTCGGGAACAAGTAAGCACCTGTGATCGGGTTGCTCAGGTAACCGGCTGCCGGCTGGTTTTCGATGTGCTGGTTGTTATAACGGGCAGATACATCCACATGTACTTTCTTCCACAAGTTAAAACCAACTTTTGCCATCAAGTTATGGCTCATGTAATCATTTTCCGGAACAATACCGTTTGATGATACGTTGGCATAAGAGAAGTAAGAAGAGATGTTTTCGTTACCACCTGATAATGCGATAGAGTTATTGGTTGTATAACCCGGCTGATAGAAATCTTTTGCATAGTTAGGTGCAGCAGATGACAGCTTTTCACCCCAGCTGAATGTACCTTCATTACTTACACCGTACATGTTCTGGAATTTCGGCAATACCATCGGTGTTTCAACGGTAGTATTACTTGATACGTTGATAGCTACTTTTCCTGACTGAGCTGATTTGGTTGTGATCATGATAGCACCGTTGGCTGCAACTGCACCATACAATGCGGCTGCTGACGCACCTTTCAACAAGGTGATCTGGGCGATATCATCCGGGTTGATGGTTGACATGGCATCACCACCATCACGTTCACCACCATAAGCCATGGTAGTCTGTGCAGTAGAGACGTTCATCATCATAGGAACACCATCGACAACGATCAACGGCTGGTTGCTACCACTGATAGATTTGTTACCACGGAACAGAATCTTTGAAGAACCACCGGCACCGGTTGAGTTCGGGGTAATCTGCAAACCTGCACTCTTACCTTGCAAAGAGTTGATCATGTTTACGTTCTTGATCTCGTTCAAGTCTTTACCTCCCACTGTCTGGGCAGAGTAAGTTAAAGTCTTGGATTCACGCTTAATACCCATCGCTGTGACAACAACTTCTTCCAGAGCTTCTGAATCTGAAGACATCTCAACATTGATGGTAGAGCGGCCGTTGATAGATTCTTCAACGGTTTTCATACTGACGTATGAAAATACCAATGTACCGTCACCTTCGACATCGATCGTATAGTTACCATCCATGTCGGTAACAGTACCTGTTTGTGTACCCTTTAAAAGTACATTTACGCCAATCAGCGGTTCCTTTAAGTCTTTATCTGTAACTGTACCGCTAATCGTTCGCTTTTGTGCATAACCTACTATGCACAAAAAGAATGTCATAAATAGGATAATTGACTTTCTCATGAAAAATCGATTTTTGGAGTTAAATAAATGTTAATTTTGTTTCTGAATGATTCTTGGAATACGTCCAATTCTGTTAATAAACCCTTCTACTGCATAGGCAATTCATTTAAAACGATTAATGTATCTCAACTATTTTCTAACTTTTTTCTTGGATAATATTACAAAGATATGAATTTTTTATCATATTAGGCAATAGTTAGTGCACAAAATAATAAGGATATATTTGAAAACGAATTTCTATTTTAAATAAACTGCAATATAAAATCTGATCATAAAAATAAATTTAAAATAAAAAGGCCGTATATAATGTGAATAGTAAGTTAGATGGTCTGCAAAGTTTGAATTTATTTTAAGTGATTATTTGTTTGTTGGATTTTATTATTTCTGAAAAAAAGGTTATTTCGAATTGTGATTGCAAAGGAATATTGTTTTAATGGATGCTGCTAATAGTTAAAATAATTACGATCTATTCTTTAATCCACGGCGTGGATTACTTAGTTCTCGTCGTGAATTACTTAGTTCACGCCGTGGATTAAGTAGTTCACGCCGTGAACTAAAGAATTTGTGGTGAGAAAAAGAAGAATCTGTGGTAAAGAATAAAAAAAACCGTCCGGCGACCGGGCGGTTTTTAACTGCATATATATAATAGGTATATTAGAACAAACTCCATGTAACTGTCAGACCTGCCATGACGATGGCTACCATGCTCATCAGTTTGATCAGGATATTCAGGCTGGGACCGGATGTGTCTTTAAACGGATCGCCTACGGTATCACCAACGACGGTAGCTTTGTGTACTTCGCCTCCTTTGCCTCCGAAGTTTCCTTCTTCTACATATTTCTTGGCATTGTCCCAAGCACCACCAGCGTTGGCCATGAAGATAGCCAGTACGAATCCGGATGATAAACCGCCAATCAACAGGCCAATTACTCCGGGAACACCAAAGAAGATTCCGGTCAGGATAGGAGCCGCGATAGCCAATAGGGATGGAAATACCATCTCTCTTTGTGCGCCTTGGGTCGAGATTTGCACGCACCGGGCATAATCGGGTTCGGCTTTACCTTCGAGAATACCTTTAATTTCGCGGAACTGGCGGCGGACTTCTTCTACCATGTGGGCAGCTGCACGGCCAACGGCATTCATCGTCAGTCCACAGAACAGGAAGGCCATCATACTGCCGATGAAGATACCGGACAGAACTTTCGGATTCATCAGCGTGACATCGTAGAAGATCATGAAGTCGGTAAAGCTCGCATGGCTCACTTCTACTTGCAGTCCGTTGGGTAAATCGAGTGACATGGTTCCGATGCGGGAGAGACCGATGCGTATTTCTTCAATATAGGATGCAAGCAATGCTAATCCGGTTAAAGCAGCCGAACCGATGGCAAAGCCTTTACCGGTAGCAGCAGTCGTGTTTCCTAATGAGTCGAGGGCGTCGGTTCGTTTGCGGACATCTTTTCCGAGGCCACTCATTTCCGCATTACCTCCGGCATTGTCGGCAATTGGTCCGTATGCGTCGGTAGCTAAGGTAATACCTAAAGTCGAGAGCATGCCGACGGCAGCGATACCGATTCCATATAATCCCATACCGATATTGGCAAAATCGAAACCTGAGGCTAACCAGTAAGAAAGGATGATACCGGCAACAACAGCCAATACAGGAATCGTGGTTGAAATCATCCCTAATCCGATTCCGGAAATGATGACTGTGGCCGGACCGGTTTTCCCGCTTTCCGACAGGCGTTGGGTTGGTTTATACGATTGTGAAGTATAATATTCGGTAGACCGGCCGATAATGATGCCGACGATCAGTCCAACGACGACTGCACACGAGATTTCAATCCAGTTTTCCAGACCTAAGGCCCAGAGAATGGCAAATGTAGCTACGACGATCAGGGCCGAACTTAGATTTGTCCCAACGGCCAGCGAATTAAGTAACTCTTTCATTCCGGCATTTTCTTTTGTCTTTACAGAGAAAATACCGATGATCGACAAGATAATGCCGACGGCGGCTATCAGCATCGGCGCAATTACGGTCTTGAATTGCATTTCTGTATTGCCGGAACCGATAAATGCAGCAGCACCCAAAGCGGAGGTCGCCAGAATCGAACCGCAGTATGATTCATACAAGTCGGCGCCCATTCCAGCTACATCGCCTACGTTGTCACCCACATTGTCGGCAATAGTAGCCGGATTACGCGGGTCATCTTCCGGAATGCCAGCTTCCACTTTGCCTACCAAGTCGGCTCCAACATCGGCAGCTTTGGTATAAATACCACCGCCCACGCGGGCAAACAAGGCTTGTGTTGAAGCGCCCATACCGAAAGTCAACATGGTTGTTGTAATCATACATAACTTAGCAGTTGGGTTCATGGCATCAGCCGGAATCAGATTTTCCAGTAACAGATACCAGAATGAGATGTCGAACAAACCTAATCCGACAACGACTAATCCCATTACGGCTCCGCTTCGGAAAGCAACCCGTAATCCTTTGTTTAATGAATCCCTGGCCGCATTGGCTGTTCGGGCCGAAGCATAAGTAGCCGTTTTCATTCCCAAGAATCCGGAAAGGCCGGAAAAGAAACCACCCGTCAGGAAAGCTACCGGTACCCAATGATTCTGTAAGTTGAATCCATAAGCCATTATCGAGAAGAGAATGACTAAGCCTAAAAAGACCATGCCGACAATTTTGTATTGCTGTTTCAGATAAGACATGGCGCCCTGCCGGACGTGTGATGCAATCTTTTGCATGACAGGGGTTCCTTCGCTTTCACGCATCATTTGCTTGTAGAAGTACCAAGCCAGTACGAGTGCCAGAATGGATGATATAGGCACAATCCAGAATAGTGATGATTCCATAACGGGTAGATTTTAATTGTGTTGTGCCTAAAGATAACGGATTTATTTGTAATAGAAAAGAAAAGGAGGCGAAAAACAGTGGCCTGTTATCCGGAATAATCAGGAGAAAAATACCTACCTTTGTCCGGTTCTTAGTAAAGAGTACAAAGACATGATGCTTTATTCCAGTCGTCAGAATATTTTAACGACCCCGTTCACCATCTTTTATCTGCTGGTAGGATGCATTGTTTGCTGGATAGCCTGTTACGCGACTTCTACCGGTTATCCGGTTTATGGCGAGGTGACGGCTCCTCCATTGTGGAATCTGATCTGTCAGTATCTGCCGGGTAAAGTCGGTACATATCTCATTGGCTTTCTGCTGATGTTGGGTGGTGCCTTTATGATCCATCGGGCCAACTATGTACTGATGCTGATTCGGGAGAAGACCTTATTGCCAGTATTGTTTTATATCTTGCTGATCAGTACGAATAAAGATTTCCTGCCCTTGAAGTCCACTTCATTCGGTGTGTTTTTTCTGATACTTGCCATTTATTATCTATTTACATCATATCATGATCCGGACAATAAGCGGAATGTATTCAATGCGACCTTTGTGATCGCGATCGGCAGTCTGTTGTGGATTCATATCTGCTGGTTTCTTCCACTCTTTTGGTACGGCATGTATAAGTTCCGGACGTTGACATTGCAAACCTTTTTGGCGAGTCTGTTGGGACTGGTCGTAGTGTATTGGTTTGTCGGGTTTTATTGTGTGTGGCAACAGAACTTTGATATGTTTACGGTCCCGTTCGATTCTCTTTATAAGATTCGTCCGCTGAGTATCAAGGGGAACAGCTGGCTCGACTGGCTGGCAATCGGCTATATGATAGTACTTGTGATAATTGCCTCATTCAATATTCTGGCGCACGAATATGAGGATAATCTCCGTACGCGTCAGTTTCTGGCTTTCCTGATTTTGCTGGCGATTTCGTCATTCGGATTGTATTTCTTGTATGAACAGTCGTCCGAAGAATATCTGCAAATCGCATGTTTCCCTTCCTCGATTCTGATTGCCCATTTTTTTACCGTTGTAAGAAATAAATATGTATTCTGGGCGTTTCATATATCTGTAGTTGTACTTATTTTGTTGTTGTTATTACGCATATGGAGTTTCTGATAGAGTATGGTTATATTGGCGTGTTTATTGCCGCTTTTTTGGCTGCTACGATTTTGCCTTTTAGCAGTGAAGTTGTGTTGACGGGTGTTTTGTTGGCTGGAGCATCTTACTGGCCCTGCATGATTGCTGCCACGTTAGGAAATTTTTTGGGTGGAATGAGTTGTTACTGGTTAGGCATGTTGGGAAAAATAGAATGGATAGAGAAATATCTGAAGCTGGATCCACAGAAAATCTATAAGGTGCAAGACTGGATTAAAGATAAAGGTTCGTGGATGGGATTCTTTGTATTTCTTCCTGGAATAGGCGACTTTATCGCCGTCGCGTTGGGCTTTCTTCGGGCGAATATCTGGGTCGTAGCTATATCAATGTTCTTGGGAAAAGCCATACGCTACTGGATCTGGATGGAATTTGTATTTAAAGTACAGTCTTTTATTTAAAATACTGAAGAAAATTGTAATTTTGTGCCCATAATTATCTTTGGAGATGAACGCTAATATTTCTAATTTAACGAACAAGCAGACCATATTCCGCGAAGCAAAAGATTACATCATGATTGCTTTGGGAATGACGTTGTATGGTATCGGATGGACGATTTTCCTCCTTCCGAATGATATTACTACCGGCGGTGTTCCGGGTATTGCTTCTATTGTGTTCTTTGCGACCAAATTACCGGTTCAGTACACTTATTTTACGATCAATGCGTTGTTGCTGTTGTTGGCCTTGAAGATTCTTGGATTTAAGTTTTGTGTCAAGACAATTTATGCTGTATTGGTGTTGACTTCTTTTCTGTCGCTGTTGCAAGGCTTGATAGGTGAAGTTCATATCTTGCAGGATCAGCCTTTTATGGCATGTGTGCTGGGTGCTTCATTTTGTGGGTGCGGTATCGGTATCGCCTTTTCTGCCAACGGCAGTTCAGGAGGAACAGATATTATCGCTGCTATTATCAATAAGTACCGGGATGTCTCTTTGGGAAGAGTGGTGATGGCTTGTGATATGATCATCATTACCTCCAGTTATTTTGTCCTGCATGACTGGGAAAAGGTCGTTTATGGTTATGTGACCTTGTATGTATGTAGTTTCGTACTCGATCAGATTGTGAACAGTGCACACCAGTCAGTGCAGTTCTTCATTATTTCCAAGCATTATAAAGAGATTGGTGAACACATTAATAAAGACATGCACCGCGGTGTAACGGTTTTGGATGGAACAGGCCTTTATACCGGCAATGGGGTGAAGATGATGTTCGTTCTGGCCAAGAAGCGGGAATCGACAACGATTTTCCGTTTGATTAAAGACATTGATCCGGATGCATTCGTATCACAGAGCACGGTTATCGGTGTCTATGGAAAGGGTTTTGATCATATTAAGGTAAAATAAAAGACGACAGGTTGCCGTCTTTCTTCTTGTAAGGCCTTCGAACTGATTTCGGCGGCCTTTTTTGTTTTATGTAGTCGCCGGAATCAGTTTGAGGCTTTCTGTCAGATGATTGGATTCAATGCTTTCTGGTCTTATCTGCGGCCCAGATTGCTTTGATGGTTTCTTCCTGGTTATAACCATTCGGCGATTGTGCGCTCCGGGTATTGGCCCGATAGGTATTATCCGTTTTGTTCGGGCAGCAGATACCACGGATGCCCGGCATCTCAACATGTCCGTCCGGATCCGTTTCCTTCATCCATTTCCAGGCATATTGCAGCCATTCGTTCCGGTACTTTTCCGGCTGTTTGGCAAACCAGGAGATTTCGTCCCAGCCCCACGGGAAATAAGAAGTCGTATCTGCCGTGTTGACGGGTTCTTCTTTTCCGTAATTGTCAATCTCCACTAAATAGGGCAGATGTTCGCACGACCATCCGGATGGTGTCTGGCAACCTTGACTTCTTTTATAGAGGGCATCTAAGTGATTGACGCGGAGTTCGGCGGGCTGAATGTCGCCTTCTTTCCAAGGTGTGGCTGTGGGAAGAGCACAGATACGCATCGGGAATGAATTGAAATCTATCAGGCTTTTCCCATTTGTCACCATGCCTCCTTTGGGCGTGTGTGCATCCAGAATCACCCATTGCCGGCGGGCGTGCTGGGCTGCAAAGGCACGGATTTTGTCGATCAGTGTAATCCAGTGTGCCCGGTCTGGATCATTCATGCCCATCAGCTCGATTTGTCCTAAATGAAAGGCTTCACAACCGATGCGGATGTAGGAGCAGGCCAGAAAATAAAACCATAATTGGGTTTCCTGCCGGCTGATATCCGGCACACTTCCTCCCGCATGCCAGTGATCCACATATTTTCCTTGAAGGTTCAGCATATCTTCATATCGGAAATTTCTTTTCTCCGGCTTCAGTCCGTAACTTTCGAATACCCATTCCGGGATTTCAATCTGACTGACTTCAGTAGAAATAGCTTCGAACAGGCACGCCTGGAAGACTAAATCCGGATCGTCGGCATGCATTCGTTGGATGATCTGTTCGGCTTTCGTCCAAAAGGCCGGGTCTTTCAACACCTGTTCGTTCTCCCACAGCAGAATAGAGCGGCCCAAGAATTTGGCTCCGATATTCCGGATCATGCGGATATCGTCGTTCAGCTGCTCTTCTCCCTGGTGCGGAACCAGTAAGTTGGTGACGGTTATAGAACGGTCCAGGTAGTTTTCCAGTACTTCTATTTGAATGCCGTTTTTATCGAAGTAGTAAGGTGACGCTTCTCCTTGTGCCCATCCGGCAAAAGGAACGAGAATCGAAATCAAAAGTAATAAGAATCGTTTTTGAATCATATATTATTCGTTTTTATAAGTAATAGGACTTCCTTGTGTCTGATAAATAACCTGCCGGAAGGTCTGCGGAGAAATCCGTACCTGATCGCGGGTCAGTTCCGGTACATTGTAACTCTTGAGTCGCTTCATATTCTGTTCCGGGTCTTCCTGAGGCAGGATAAAGGCTTTGCTGGCCTTTCCTTTCGGACTGAAGTAGGTGATATAGAGTCGGGTGTAAGAACCGTCGTCGCGTCGGGAACTGAAGATAATCCATCGTCCGTTACTGCTCCAGCTGTGATAACTGTCGGCATCGGTACTGTTGGCTTCCTGCAACGGATAGACGGTATCGGTTTTCAGATCTTTCACATAGAGGTCTGCACTCTTATGCCAGATGTGGAATTGCCCGTATTCTCCGGAAGTAAACAGCAGATAACGTCCGTCCGGACTGATGCGGGGAACGGAGGCGCTCCGGCCAACCGAATCGCAGTCGACTTCCATTACTTCATCTCCGAATTCCTGGCTGTCGGCTTGGAATGTCCTGCTGACGATGTTGTAACGCAGGGTATTAAAGTCTTTGGGCTGAGCGGCCGGCGTGTTCTGATAAAGACTGCCTACACAATAATAGATTTTGTCACCGGCTGGCGACCAGCAGGGAAATGTCTCGAGCAGGCTGTCAGTGTGGCAGACATATTTCACTTCCTTCTGATTGGCATCATAGAAGAGCAAGTCGGAAGCCATATCCACCACTTCCACCTTTTCTTCGTTCAGGATGTGGAAGGCTTGTCCGGTCTTGTTCGAGGAAAACAGAATCCAGTCTTGTGTCGGATGCCAGGCCGGATAAACGGCTCCAAACGGAATGGAATCATGACGGAAGTTGATTTTCTCGGCGGATTCGCCCTGGGTGATGATCGTCCCGCTGTGATTGGTCCGTACATGGAAGAGCATCTTCTGTGTACTGTAATTCTGGTAATTATGGCAGTTGATGCAATGGTTGTCTTCGTAATCGAATGTCCGGTTGTTCTCGTAGATGACTTCTTCCCGGAAGTTCGTGAGGTTGCGCTGATATAAGCCGAGCTGGCGGTAATAGGAATAACCGGGTTCAATCAGGCGGTAGGAGACGAACGGATCAATCTCTTCTTCCGCCACATGCCAGGTGAATGGCTGGAGGCGTATCCATCTCTTCTCTGTATAGGTATAGACTTGTACTTGTATGTCTTTTCCCCGGGATGCAGCCAAAAGTGATTTCCATTGTTCCGCATTGAATTGTACTGTTGATCCGTGCGCAGCAGAGGCCGATAGTTTCTGCTTTTCGGACGAAGTCAATACGACCACAAACTTCTCTCCGGGCGTGCGGACCAGAAAGTTCAGCGGAGCGATGTTGGGTGGAATGACGATGTCTTTATAATCCGGATAGATGGAAGCGGGTTGTCCGACTTCCGTAAAGTCCGTGGGTTCGTCGGTGGTAGAGGAACAAGCTGTCAGTATTCCGGTGAGGACTGACAGGAGAATGCTGAATAGGTACGAAACGGTTTTCATTAGTTTACTCCTCCTTTCATCAGTATCTGATAACGCTTCATCTGTTCTTCATCTATCTTGTTCTGGCAGAAATAGTAGAACGGATAGAAATGAGCATATTCTTCCTGCAGCTGAGGAATCAGTTCGTCGGCCACTTGCCCGTTCTTGACATATCGGGCGAGAAAGTCTTTCACCTGCTGTACCGTAGTCGGACGGATCTGGAACTGCGATAGCAGATTTGCGGCCCGTTCTGGCTGTAAACAGGTATATAGAACGACGGCCTGTTCTACCAGGAGCGGAAGTTGCTTCCCTTTGTATGGGCGGGTCCGGTTCACCACTTCATCTAATAATTTGGTATATAGGCAGGCGGCTATCGAGACTTCCAGTGTCTGCTGGTTGCGTATGTTGTTCGATGCTAAAGGATATCCGATAAAGATCGGCGACCGGTAAGACTGCTCGAAGCTGTCGTTCGTGGGCTTGAGTGCTAGTATGTGGTTGAAAAACGGATGTGATACGATCGCTTCCGGATTCGCCACAAAAGGCATATATCGTTTTACAAAATCGGATTCGAAGGGAACCTGTTGCAGCTGGTAGAGATATTTGTTGGCCAGCACATATTCTTCGTTGAGCAACGAGCAGAAGAACAGTTGTTTGAGCGTGTAACAGCTGGGCCCGTCGATAACCATGCGTTCCATGGCCTGGTGATAAGCCGTATTGAGCAGGCCGGAAGAGAAACAGCAGTCGGCCAGATATAAATCGGTTCCGTCATCGGGTAATCCGCCCCGGTTGACCAGGCCTAAATCCGGATATTGGTAAGGAATATCGAGCAGGTTCTGCAATAAGCGTCCGGTCTGCAACAAGGCGATGGCATGATAGGCGGCAACACTCCTGGTGGGTTGCTGAGCCCGCTGGGCCTTGTGGATCATTTTATCCCAGTTCTGTTCCTGATAGGCCCGTTGCATTGAGGCGGTCAGTCTTTCGTTTTCCTTGCCGGTCCAGGTATATATATACAGCAGCAGGAATAATAATCTGCTGATACTATTTGACAGTGATGAAGAAGCAATCTGCTGGGATGATTTTCCGCTGATGAAATGAAAGGCGATGCTGACGAAAGCAGCCAGCATGAAAACGGCCAAGGGCCACAGGAAAACCACCGATGGCTCCTGCTGGTAATAGAGATTTTCTCCTTTCTGGATGAGGTACCATATGACGGCCATGGAAGGAAGCAGTGCGATCCATTCCCATTTTCCCCGGAGCGCGAAGGCCTTTTTGACGAGGCAGACCGTTCCGGTCAGCAGGACCGACATTAACAGACCGCCGGCCCAGGGTTCATGATACGAAAGCAGGAGCAGGCGTCCGAACCAGTATATTTTTCCGCCCGGCTGGTTGAGGATGAAGTCCATCATCTGTGGGTCGAAGGCAAACAGGCTGTACTGTTCGGCCATATAAAATACGTCTCCATATAAAATGGAGGCAAAGATCCAGAATCCGATGAAGGCAATGACCGGCGTGGAACTCAAGACTGTTTTGATTTTCATCTTTTTCATGTTATTAGATCTGATTCCAAATAGCAGTTTAAAGGTAAGAAATCCTCGGTGGAATACATCGCCGGCATGGCTGTTATGCAACATAAAAAAAGCGACCTGCCCGGCCGGACAAGTCGCTTTGATAATGTATGAATGAATTCTTATGTGATTAGTCTTTCAGTTTTGCCTTCAAGAATTCACGGTTCAAACGGGCAATGTTGCTGACAGAGATGTTCTTCGGACATTCCATTTCGCAAGCACGAGTGTTTGTACAGTTACCGAAGCCCAGTTCGTCCATCTTGGCAACCATGGCTTTCGCACGGCGAGCTGCTTCAACGCGTCCTTGTGGCAACAGGGCCAGCTGGCTTACCTTGGCAGAAACGAACAACATGGCTGAACCATTCTTACAAGCGGCTGCACAAGCACCGCAACCGATACATGCGGCTGCATCCATAGCCAAGTCGGCATTCTTCTTCGGAATAGCGATGGCGTTAGCATCAGGAACACCACCTGTATTTACTGAAACGAAACCACCAGCCTGCATGATCTTATCATAAGCAGAACGGTCAACCATCAAGTCGCGGATAACCGGGAAACCGGCTGAACGCCACGGTTCGATAGTGATTGTTTCGCCATCGTGGAAACGACGCATATACAACTGGCAGGTAGTAGCACCTGTTGCCGGTCCGTGCGGGTGACCATTTACATACAGCGAACACATACCGCAGATACCTTCACGGCAATCGTGGTCGAATACGATCGGTTCCTTACCTTCATTGATCAAACGCTCATTCAAAATGTCCAGCATTTCCAGGAAAGAGACACTCTGATTGATCTTATCTATTTGGTAAGTCTCGAACTGCCCTTTTTCTTTCGGACCTCTTTGACGCCAAACTTTAAGCGTTACTTTTATATCTTTATCCATACGTTTTTAGTTTTTAAGTTTTTTAGTTTATTAGTTTTTAAGTTTTATTGTTATTGAGTTTTTAAGTTCTATGATTCTTATCCAATCCATTCTTACGTCTGTAAATCAAAGATGATAACATCTTATTCACTTCTGTATTCAGATTCTGAACATTCTTAAAGGCTTCTTCACTCATAAAAGAAAGTTCAAAAGATAAGATCAATTGCGTTTCCAATTCATTAGAAGAGCCTAATGCAACATATAAAAAACGCAATAACTCTTTATCAGAACCTCGCCCATAGCCCTCTGCTATATTTGAGGGGATGGATACTGCACATCTTCTCATCTGATTAACAAGTCCGAAACGTTCTTCATTAGGAAAATCAGCCGTTGATAAATAAACCATTTTCGCCAAATTCAAACTTTTCTGCCAAGCCGATAAGTCTTTGTAAGTACCCATAAACTTAAAAACTCAAAAACTTATAAACTTACAAACTTACTTTTTGTAATTACGTGTTTGCGGAACTACGAATTCATAGTTCAAATCTTCTTTCAGCATAACCGGATCTTTGTCTTCACCCTGATATTCCCAGCAAGCTACATACATGTACTTATCGTCATGACGTAAAGCTTCACCATCTTCAGTCTGGTGTTCAACACGGAAGTGACCACCACAAGATTCAGCACGGTTCAAGGCATCATGGGCCATCAATGTACCGATTTCGATGAAATCAGCCAAGCGCAATGCTTTTTCCAGTTCAACATTCTGATCTTCACCAGAACCCGGGATATATACATTGCTCCAGAATTCCTTCTTCAGGTCTTTCAGCATGTTGATTGCTTCCAACAGACCTTTTTCGTCGCGGGCCATACCGATGTGTTCCCACATGATGTGACCTAACTTACGGTGGATGGTATCAACGGTTTCTTTACCCTTGATGCTCATCAGTTTCTGGATACGAGCCTTGATAGCTTTTTCTGCTTCGTCGAACTCAGGCAGGTCTGTGCTGAAGCGCGGAACCTGGATCTGGTCTGACAAGTAGTTCTGGATGGTGTACGGCAATACGAAGTAACCATCAGCCAAACCTTGCATCAAAGCAGATGCACCCAGACGGTTGGCACCGTGATCAGAGAAGTTGGCTTCACCGATAGCGAACAAGCCCGGGATTGAAGTCTGCAATTCATAGTCTACCCACAGACCACCCATTGAGTAGTGCAATGCCGGGTAGATCATCATCGGAGTTTCGTATGGATTATCATCGGTAATTTCTTCGTACATATCGAACAAGTTACCATATTTCTGCTTAACAACGTCTTTACCCAAACGCTGGATAGCTTCCGAGAAGTCCAAGAATACGGCACGACCGGTGTTGTTTACACCATAACCGGCGTCGCAACGTTCTTTGGCAGCACGTGAAGCCACGTCACGCGGAACCAGGTTACCGAATGCCGGGTAACGGCGTTCCAAGTAGTAGTCACGGTCTTCTTCCGGAATATCTTTACCTTTCTTCTGTCCGGCCTGCAATGCCTTAGCATCTTCCAGTTTCTTCGGAACCCAGATACGACCATCGTTACGCAAAGATTCTGACATCAATGTCAGCTTAGACTGATAGTCACCTTTTACCGGGATACAAGTCGGGTGAATCTGTACCATACAAGGGTTAGCAAAATAAGCACCTTTCTTGTAGCACTGCCATGCAGCTGATCCGTTGGATGCCATGGCGTTGGTCGACAAGAAGAATGTATTTACATAACCACCTGTTGCTACAACTACGGCGTGAGCAGCATAGCGTTCGATCTTACCGGTGATCAGGTTACGGGTGATGATACCGCGGGCACGACCGTCGATCAAAACAACGTCGAGCATTTCATGACGGGTATACATCTTTACTTTACCTTTACCGATCTGACGGCTCAATGCTGAATAAGCGCCTAACAACAGCTGCTGTCCCGTCTGGCCACGGGCATAGAACGTACGGGATACCTGAGCACCACCGAATGAACGGTTATCCAGCAGACCACCATATTCACGGGCGAAAGGAACACCCTGGGCTACGCACTGGTCGATGATGTTGTTAGATACTTCGGCCAGACGATATACGTTTGCTTCACGGGCACGGTAGTCACCACCTTTGATCGTATCGTAGAACAAACGATATACAGAGTCACCATCATTCTGATAATTCTTAGCAGCGTTGATACCACCCTGTGCAGCGATAGAGTGTGCACGACGAGGTGAATCCTGGATACAGAAGTTCAATACGTTGAATCCCATTTCTGCTAAAGAAGCTGCTGCAGAAGCACCGGCCAAACCTGTACCTACTACGATAATGTCCAGACGACGCTTGTTAGCGGGGTTCACCAATTTCTGGTGATTTTTATAATTTGTCCACTTGTCAGCCAACGGGCCTTGAGGGATTTTAGAATTTATTTCAGCCATATTGTTTTTAGTTTTTTAAGTTTGTTAGTTTCTTGGTTTTTAAGTCATTTTGTTTTTGAGTCTGTTCGTTTTGAATGTTTGATTCCAAACTCATAAACTTATAAACTTATAAACTTATAAACTCAAAATTTACGCTCCTACACCGTTCAGGTAGAATACAATAGTAATAATTGCGAACAAACCGCAGATGATCGTTGCTACCCATTTAGAGATGCATTCCCAACGGCTCAACCAGATCGTGTTGCTCCAGCCTAATGTCTGGATAGCTGACCAGAATCCGTGAGTCAGGTGGAACCACAAAGCTCCGAACCATACCAGATACAATACTGTGTTCACAATATTACCCTGGAAGTAGTAGTTGATGAAAGCTGCTCCGTCCTGCGGATGGATGTCTCCATGGATACCTGCCAGTTCAGCAAACATCATGTGATACCAGAACTGTGTGAAGTGAAGGATCATGAACAGAATCACGATCAAGCCCAGTACGAACATGTTCTGTGATGCCCATTCTACGCCTTTCGGACGTGAATTCAGTGCATAACGGTCGTTACCGCGAGCTCTACGGTTCTGCAATGTCAACATCACTGCATACACGAAGTGAACCACTACACCTGCTGCCAAAACGAGTGTTCCCACGATAGCGTACCAGTTACTGCCCAGTAAACCGCAGATCGTATTATACGCCTCGCCAGAGAATACTGCCGCTACGTTCATCGACAGGTGGAACAATAAAAACAGAATTAGGAAGAGTCCTGATATACTCATTATCAGTTTCCTCCCGATAGAAGAATTAAGTAACCACATAAGATAATAATTTAAGTTATTTAATTGTGTATAAAAATCACACTTCTATAGCATTTAATTATGCAAAGGTAGTTTAATTCCACGGATAACCAACAAGAATAAATAAATATTTCTCTAATTGAAACGGCTTTTTTATCCAATATCGTTATTCTCTGTAACTTTTATTATTTTTGCCTCTGGTTGCGGGCTGATTAGTCTATTAATTAAGGTAGATCTGCCCGCCGGCTGAGAAATTCGGAAATTAAAATTCAACACAATATGAAGACACTGGTACATGTTGACAACGAACAGATCGAATCTGTAATGAAACAATGTAGTATTTGTTTCGTGGGAATGGCGGATACCGATGGAACGCCGTATGTGATCCCGATGAATTTTGGTTACAAAGACGGAACGCTTTACTTGCATTCGGCTCAGGAAGGCAGAAGCATTTCGATCTTGAACCGGAATCCGCGTGTTTGTATTTCTTTTTGTCCGACAACCGAACTGGCCTATCAGAATGTAGAGGTGGCGTGCAGTTACCGGATGCGGGCCAGCAGCGTTATCTGTTGGGGAAATGTCGTTTTTGAAGAGGATTACGACAAGAAAGTCGAGGCGCTCGATATCCTGATGAAACAGTACACCGACCGTCCTTTTACCTATGGTCGTCCGGCTGTCCTGAACGTCAAGATCTGGCGGGTGGATATCGACGAGATTACCTGTAAGGAATTTGGTGCTCCGTATCGGAGATAATCAGGCTTGTATCCACGTCTTTTCCTGAAGGCGTGGATATCGGGTAACATCCATGTTGTTAGTACTTTCCCCCGTATGGCCTGGCAGACGTCCCGGCTTGTCTGTATCTTTTTTCCGTAGGCCGGGGAAAGTTTTTTTCTGATATAATTTGTTAGTATAATTTTTGTTTACTACCTTTGAAATGTCTTAAATCGTAAGGCGTCTGATTTTCAGTCACTCACAAGGAATGACTGGTAATCCGACTGAATCTTAAAGATAGGAAAACGCTGGAAAAGGGGATACGTTTATGCATGACAGGCGCGCTGTCCTTGACTGGAACTGTATGGAAAAAGATACGTTTGGCGAGGGATATACTCATGAAGAAGACGGGGAGACATTTCTTTTGTTATTTCATTTCTTTCAGATAATCAAAAATTTTGTTTAACTCCAACGGCTATGTGCTCTTTCGGGTGGTCGCATGGAAAGAGGCTGTGGCGGTTGGCTAAATTTAATGCCAGAGTGAAGAATGTTTTTACGGAAATTTTGTTGGTTCTCTTCTTGTAAGGAGGGAACAAAATCGGGCGATATGACGTTCGGCGAACTGACGAACTATATGGCCCGTCATGTGTATTTGGAAGAAATGACACGGAAGGCCCGCGCTTGTCTGCTGGCTGCTGATCAGAACGGTTATGAGTGGATCAAGCGGTCGGAAGTGCTGGCCATTACCCCGAATGCTTATTTTGAGGCGGGGCGGAAAAACGATGATCAGCATACGTATGCTACGGGTGTCATGATGTTTGATTGGGATCATATTGAAGGTGACTTGAATGCGTTGGTCGAACGCATCGCGGCTCATCCTTCGATCTGCTTGGTAACCAAAAGCCTGAGTGGTAAAGGTGTACATGCCTTCGCCCGGGTGGAAGGTGTTACGGATGAGAATTTTAAAACCGTGTATGCGGCTGTCGGTTCACGCCTTGACTCGGTGGCCGGATATGCTTTTGACCGGCAATGCAATAATTTTTCCCGCCTGATGGTGCTGGCTCACGACCCCGATCTGCGTGTCCGCCAGGATGCCGAACCGTTTCAGGCCGGGGCGCTCTTGGCCGATTCTTCGGAGAAGGCAGTTGCCGCAGCGGCCGAACCGACGGCGCTGTCCCGCTATTTGTCGGTGGCCCAGGCGGGGTTGAACCTGGCTGAAGGCAACCGCCACAGCGAGCTGGTTTCGCTGGCTGCCTGTCTGAACCGGAAAGGTTTCCAGGCGGATGAGGTGATTCCGGAGCTGGTGAAGCGGTATGCGCAGCCGGGCTTCGACGCGCGTGAAATCACGTCGACCGTTAACGACGTTTATCGCCGGTATGCTGCCGATTTTGGGGTGAATCAGAAACCGGCCGAGGCCGTTGCGGAGCGAAAAGTTCAAAAAGTTCAAAAAGTTCACTGTGCCCCCGACGCGGATACGTACCTGAAAGGGGTTGCCTGCGAGCGGCCTCTCGTGGAATCGTTCCGCGGGCAATTGCCCCTGCTGCTGCAAAAGGCGGTCGACGAAAGCCAGTCGGCCGATGTACAGTGGGCCATGCTCCTGGCCGGCCTGTCGGCCTATTCGGCCATGCCGGTCGATGTCCATTTTATGGAAGAAGACGAATGCTATCTGCCGATCAGCTGTATCTGGGTGGGTGAGTCGACTTCCGGAAAAGGGCGCATCAAGGTGGCGGCTGACATCCATCGGCTGTTTGCCAAGGCAGTGGCTAAAGACTTCGAGGCGAACGAGATCATTCCTGCCAAGAGCCGGCTGAAAGAATGGGAAGCCCGGCAGGAAGCCATCCGCAAGCTGAAGGATGAAGTGGAGGGCGGATGGGAAGAACGTCCGCTGGTGCCCGAAAACAAATTCCTGCAGACGTCGATGAGCACTTCCGAATCGCAGTTCGTACGCCGGCTGCTGACCAACCAGCCTTACACGACGCTCCGCTTTACCGAAGAGATCGGAACCGTGTGCGAGAATACGAAGCGCGACTACGGGGTTTCGCGCAGTAACCTGCGGGCCGGATTGGAAGGCGGACGGATGAGCCTCGATTACAAAGACGGCGGCTTCATCTGTGTAGACAATGCCCGCATGGTCGATCTCTATGCCGGAACGCCCGGCGCTTTTCAGCAATTTATTGATAATCAGGAAGACGGTCTTTCGCATCGCTTCCTCTATGCCGTGCTCGATTACAACCCGGCATATAAACGCCTGCGGACGGGACAGCGCATGGACCGTGCGTATTGGGATGCCATGGAAGGCCGTATCCGGACGTTCAAGGTGAATTGTGAGAACCAGCATGTGGAAATCTTGTTTCCCGCGCCGGTGATGGACTTAATTGAAGACCTGCTTGAAGACCTCTGCAACCGTTATGCCTGCTATGCCAATCCGTCTTTTCTCTCATATATCCGACGAATGCGCAAGAAGGCGATGCAGCTGTGCGCCTTGCTGACTTTCATGCAGGCTTGCGAAGAGAATCTGCCGTATGCCGGTTATTCGACCGAGAAGCCGCGGCGGGTCGACTGCCGGCTGGACGTTGCCCGTCTGGTGGTCAGCTGGATTCCGTATCTGGTTTATACGGCAGCCTGTATGATTGCCCCGCTGCGTAAGAACGAAACGGCCGAAGTGAAGCTCGACGACCTGAAGACCGAACAGCTGCTGGCTTCGCTCCCGTCTGATTTTTCTACGGAAGACTTTGATCAGGCGGCTTCCCGTCTGCAGATCAGCCGGAGCACGGCCATGCGCCGCCGGAAGATCTGGCTCGAGAACGGGGTGCTCGTGCGTGTCTCTCACGGGAAATACCAGAAGCGGGAATCGCTCTCATAGTGGCTTCCTTTTCCCAAGAGACGGATTATGTCAAAAAGGGCACAGTGAACTTTTTGAACTTTTTGAACTTTTTGAACTTTTCGGTTCGTGAAACCGGACCTGGCAGCAGTCGGTGATGCGACCCCGGCCGTTCCGCCACTCCGGATTTGCCACGAACCTGAAAACAGAAAGTCCTATGACTCGGATTCTCCTCATTATTCCCTCCGAATCATAGGACTTTTTCCAGCAAAGACGCCGGCTTTTTATGATTTCCTGCCTATCAATTCAAGCTTTTCTGCCTATGTTTTTCCCTGTATTATGGTTATTCATTCCAGAAAGGAGCCTGAACCAGAGTGGGGTCTTTATCGATCTCTGTCTGATGAACCGGATACCAGTAGTATTTGCGTTCGTAAGAGCGTTTGATGTATTGTGTACGAACGTAGAACGCTTTCGGATTATTCGGGTCGTCTGAAAGTTCGGTTCCACTGAAATTCATACCATACATCGGCTGGTTCAGTACCGATTCGGCTTCTTTCCAACGGCGAAGGTCGAAGTAACGGATACCACTTTCGCAGCATAATTCAACACGGCGTTCGTGATGAATGGCATCGCGTACTTCATCTTGTCCGTTCAGCGGGATCATCTGGAAACCGTTGCTGTCGGTTCCGGTACCGTATTGAGGAACACCGGCACGTTCGCGAATCAGATTCAGATATTTCAGGATGTCCGGATTCCCAGGATCGCATTCATTCAAGGCTTCGGCATAGTTCAGATAGGCTTCACCCAGGCGATATAAAATTCCCGGACGATACGGATGGATACCATCGCGGTTGTTCTGTTCCAAAGAAACACGTTTCCGGTTCAGATATCCGTTCTGCGGGGCATCATGCGTCGGACCACCGTCAATTTCACCCGACAGGAAGAGTGTTTCGCGGCTTGCCTGATGATACCACTGACGGTTCCACATAACGGTCAGATAGAAACGAGGTTCGCGGTTTACATACATATTATAAGTACCGGCTGCAGCTACCTGATTGTAAGTACATCCGTCGGCACCGACCGAGTCGACCGTTGCACCCGGGCATTCGCGGAACAGGTTGTATTTCGTTTTACGGATATCTTTCTGAGCCGAGAAACCTCTTTCTGTATAACCGGAAGCCTCGTTGATGATCGGTGAACCGTAATTTCCCTGATAACCGGTGATTGGAATACTTCCGTCTTTCATCGAGAAGGCATCCACCAATGTCTGATAAACACCTAATCCGCCGTTTCCGGAAGCACCACGAGGTGTAGAAAGTGCTTCGTATTCACTATAGTTGCAATCGGCGCGGACAAACAGTGCTTCGGGATTCAGATCACCTCTGAGCATGTGTACATTATAGCATGACATGAACGGGTCGATCGAGCCGTCGGCATTGTATTCGCGCACCAGGTCATGACCGGCAGCATGAGCGGCATCAATCAGATCCTTGCAGGCATCGGCCGCACGTTTCCATTTGCTAGCGTCGTAGGTAGAATTGAAGCGTTCCTGTCCGTCGTAATTCTTAAAACCTTTATACCATTCATTTCCGTTTACTAGCGGACTGGCCGCGAAGAGCAGCATGCGGGCACGGACTGCCAGACACATGATCGATGTGGCACGGCCGTAGAACTGGGTTGATTCGCTTAACCACGAAGCGGGTAACTTCTGTGATAAATCGACCAGTTGGGTGTCAATCCAGTCTACCATTTCATCGAAAGACTTTTGCCCTTTCATCAGGTTCGGATCATCTACATCAACAGCACTGTCGAAGAACGGAACACTACCGTAGGCTTCAATCAGCAACCAGTAATAATAAGCAATCAGGAAGCGCGATTCGTTTTTCATTCGTTCCACATCCGCTTCGGTTACCCCTTGTCCCGGAATAGTATGGATATTGTCAATCAGCAAATAAGCCGAACGAATGCGTTGGGGACATTCATTCCACAGATTAGAATTCCAGTTAGAGTCAGTAAACCATTGTCCGATAATGAAATTCAACGTATTTCCCCACCATTGGTAGTAGCGCTGTGACGGATCGAGATCATCACCCATCGAATCATATCCGTAGTCTTTCAATAATCCGGTGTATGGATCAGGAATTTTGTTGTAGATACCCGAAAGCCAGTCTTCGGTACGCGTCTTGTCGTTGAATACCATTTCCATGGTGAGCGTATCATCCGGAGCATTATCGAGAAAATCAGCACAACCGCTGAGTAAAAAACAACTTCCGGCAAGTATGATAGAATTTTTGAGTTTCATATATTTTGATGCTTTTATACGTGATAATTGCTTGTTCCTGTTTTTAAATTAGAAATTGACATCCAGTCCGACCGAGAATGATTTCATGATCGGGTACTTGGCTCCATTCTGTGTATCCAGTTCCGGATCCCATAAGTCGAATTGCGAGAAGGTAAACAGATTCGATCCTTTGGCATACAGGCGGATGTTGGAAAGGCCAATTCGGTTTATCCACGATTTCGGCAGCGTATATCCGATTTCGATATCCTTTACACGCAACATGCTCATGTTACGGTACCACCAGGTTGATTCCTGGCTGTTGTTGGCATTGACACCCCAGCTGAGGCGCGGATAGAATACGTCTTGCGAAGGATTTTCTTCTGTCCAGCGATCGTTATAATTCGAGAAGATATTTCCCATGGTACCTTGTGAACTACCGGGCAAGAAATTGCTGACAACCCCACCAATGAAGCGGTAAGTACGTCCGTTTCCCTGGAAGAAGACATTGAAATCTACATTCTTGTAGCGGGCTGTTGCTCCGAAACCATATACGATTTCCGGATTATTGGTTCCGCCTAAAGCTACGACGTCCATTGAAGTAACGGCACCGTCGCCGTCTACATCCTTATAACGGATATCGCCCGGACGAACCGTGCTGAATGTATGAGCCGGAATGCCTTCTTTCAAGACCTGTTCACCCTGTTCGTTGGTTACGAAATCGTCTTCAGTAAACAATCCTTCAGCTACCAGACCGAATAATTCATTGACGCGGTGACCTGTCCGCTGGCGGTTGGTGCCCATTACACCTAGCGCTTCGTCCTGTTCGATGATTTTGTTGCGGGCAAAGGTGAAAGTACCTCTTAACCCGATGTTCAAGTCCTTGTTGATCTGTTTGCTGTAATTCAATGAAAGGTCGACACCTCCGTTGTCAACTTTTCCGTAATTGGCCCACGGTGTTTTGCGGAAACCGGCAGCCGTCGGAATATTGTTTCGTTGCATGAAGATATCACGGCGTTGTTCTTTAAACCAGTCGATTTGCAGATCCAAGCTGTTCCATAAGCCTAATTCGATACCGACGTTCAGTTTCTCTACAGTTTCCCAGGTTAAATCATCGACACCAAATTCACCTTCGAAACGGGAAGATCGGTTAAAGTCGTTGTTGACACCCCATTTGTAATTACCGCTTTCATCAATAGTCGGAATATAGGCAAAACGACGGCCGTCTAACTGGTCATTACCGGTCAAACCCCAGGATGCACGCAGTTTGATTTTAGAGAATGTATCTTTATAGGGCTGCATGAATGATTCCTCTGAGAGGAAATAACCGACAGCCACTGATGGGAAGAATCCGAAACGATGCCCACGGGCGAAATTCTCTGAACCATTATAACCAAAGTTGAATTCGGCAATATATTTGTTGTCGAACGTATATGATGCACGGCCGGCTAATCCCATACGGCGATAAGGAACAACTGATCCATCATTGTAATCTCGTTGGTTATATAACAACATAGCGTTGACGGCGTGTTTCCCGAAAGTCCGGTCGTAGGTGATGTTACCTTCTAAATAAGTTGCCTTGTTTCCCCATTCTCCACTCGATTCTGTACTCAAAAACTCTTGTCCGTCTGTTCCGACAGCCAGAATCAGTTCGCCTGTTTCCGGATCTCTACCGCTGGCCGGATTGTAATAAGTCGGCGTGCGGCTTCGTTTGATCCAAGAAGAAGAGTAGCGGTCAAATGAGAATAATCCTTTGATCTTTAAACCAGGCGTGATAAACTTCAAATCCTGTTCGATGGAGAATAACGACTCCACTTTACTGTTGGAAGTCGTTTTGTATCCATGCTGTGTCACTTCGGCCCACGGATTTTGTCTGGACTGCACGCGGACATTGTCTCCGTTGGCATATTGAGTCGGATGCACGAACGGCGGTGTGTCGAAGGCATAATTCCAAATATCCTGTACGTTCTGCACGACTCCGTTCTGTTCCTGTAAATATCCACCGATGCTGACACTGACTAAAGTTGTTTTAGTAACATTGATATCGACATTCGAACGGACATTGTATTTATTCAATCGGGTTCCAGAATCCCACGACTTGGTATCGTCGGTCACGAAAATACCTCTTTCTCCATAGTAAGATGCAACGAGTGCATAACGCAGAATGTCGCTACCACCGGTGATGGTCAAATCGCCTCGTGTGTTGGGAGCCATGTCTTTAGAGATCGCATCCAGCCAGTTGACATCAGGATATAATTCCCAGTCTTCTCCGGTGCGGTATTTGTTGATCAGCTCTTCTCCATAAAGTGGATTCGGGTTTCCTGCATCCATATACAGTTCGTCCATCAGAGATAAATAATCCGCAGAACCAATGTAGTCGGGCAATTGCGTAGGTTGGGTAAAACCCTGTTCCATGTGGAAGTTGACTCTGGGTTTTCCTAACTGGCCTCTTTTCGTTTTTACAATGATAACGCCGTTGGCACCGCGGACACCATATACGGCACTGGCGGCAGCGTCTTTTAATACAGAGAACGATTCAATTTCAGCCGCCGACAAATCATCAAGCGTTCTTTCGATACCATCTACTAACACCAATGGTTTTGTTCCGGAAGACTTGAAGGAAGAAATACCACGAATCCAGAAGTCAGAGCCGTCGGCTCCAGGTTCACCACTGCGTTGGACGGCAATAACACCGGCTAACTGACCGGCAAGGTTGTTACTGATGGCACGGGTTGTTCCTTGTTGGAGCTGTTCAGGTTCGATGGCTGTGATAGAACCGACAACTGATACTTTTTTCTGAGAACCATAACCGACAACGACGACTTCTTCGAGGTTATTGGATTCTTCTTCGAGGTTGACATTGATGTTGATCTGGCCACCGACTTTGACTTCCTGGCTTTCGAAACCAATGTAACTGAATGTCAAGACTGCGTTTTGATTGGGAACTTCCAGAAAATAGTTACCGTTCATATCGGTGGTCGTTCCGATCGTCGTTCCTTTGATGATGACATTGACACCAATCAGCGGATTCTGTTGAGCGTCTCTGACTGTTCCGTTGATGGTAATACCTTTTGGAGCTTGTTGTACTTCGTTCTTGTGTTTGATGATAATCTGCCGGTCGTTTATCACGAATGTCAGGTCCGTATTTTCCAGTACATCTGACAAAATCTGATAAATTGTTTCGGCTTTTGCATCAACACTTACATTCTTGTTCAGCTCTTCTCGGATGAGATCTGAATAGAAGAAGACATATTCACTGCTTTTCTCGACAGAAGTAAATACATCCGAGATTCTCACATTGGTCATTCGTAATGAGAGACGTTGGGATTCATTATAAGCAGAATCGGCCCAAGCGTGCGTATTGGCAGCAAGTAATAATCCTGCTGCACATACGGCATGAATTTTCCGTTTAAATGTAGATTCCATTTTCAATACTTTTCTCGTGATATTAAATTGTTAACATTCTATTGCTCATTATTTTACTGGATAAATATTGATAACATCATCCTTTTCCTGACAGGAAATAGGAAGAGAGGTTTGTAATGTATTTAATACTTGATTGATATCGTCGAATAAGACCAGCTTTCCGGAACATTTGAAGGATTCAAGTTCTTCCGGGCAATTGAATGTGATTCGATAATATCGGGATAATTGGTCTAGAATTTTTCCTAAGTCACGTTCCTTGAATTGAAGAATACCGTCAATCCAGGAGATATAATTATAGGGATCGACGTGCTGAACGGTCATTTTCTCCTGACTGAGCACCAGCATCTCGTCTGGTGTAATTTTTTGTTCGGTTCCGTTCCTGTCATTAACGGCTACAAGGCCTTCCTTTAATACAACGGATTGTGCATCTTCCTCCTGATAGGCAGTTACACAGAAAGATGTACCTAACACCCGGATGTCCATCTGGGAAGTTTTGACATAAAACGGTCGTGTCGGATCTTTTTTGACTTCCAGATAGATTTCTCCATTTACATGGATCGTTCGGTTATCTGCCTGGAACTGTTGGGGAAAACGCAAGATGGTTCCGGCATTGACCCAAACTTTGGTACTGTCTGGAAATATCAGAAAGGAACGTCGTCCATAAGGAACGCGTAATGTATTGCCTTGCTGCATAGCAGTAGAAGGTGTTGCCTGGGCAATCGGGTTAATGGACTTATTTTCAATCTGGATTTCGCCTTTAACGTCAACCCGTATTTCCGTATTGTTGGGTACTTGCATGGTCTGTTCATTAGCCAGCTGTAATTCAATTTCTGTTTGTTGCTGGTCCAATTGCATGCTTTCTGCAGTCAGAGGCATAGTATCCATTTCATTTTCAGAGATACCTGCCCGTTGGAACAGATTTACTAGGATGAGTAACAGAATACATGCGGCAGCGAGATAGGAGATACGAAGGAACAATTGTCTCTTTTGTCTCTTGGCGATTCCTTGTTGGATTCTGTTTTTCAGAACATCATGTTCGATTGAAGTCATCGCTGCTCCTTGTGGACGGAGCTGTAGTTTTCTGACTTTGTTTTTGGCAGAAAGCAGTATCGCTTCATCTTCAGGATAAAGTTTGAGATAGTCCTGATAAAACGCATCCAGTTCTTGGGTAGGAAATAAACACCACAGGATAAAAGTCTTATCGTGGATAAACTCGTCTTCTGTCTTTCTGATGATATTTTGTCTCATTTTATTTTCTTTTTCAAAAAGACGGGCATTTACTCTTAATGGCCCCATTTGAAATATTAATAAATGTAAAATGTCATTTTCCTTCAGGCAGTATGGTTCTAATGGCTGTATTTATAAGATATAAGAAGTATTAATAAGACGAAATAAATTGGTAGTCCTTCCTGCATCTTTTGGATGGCTCTATAGATTAATTTACGTGTGCTTTTTGGGGTGATGTTTAAGATTTTAGCTACATCTTCATAAGACAGGTTTTGCATATAATACAAATAAATGGCTTCTCTTTGTTTGCTGGTCAACAAAGACATCAGCTGATTGAGCAGATTTTCATACTGTGCTTTTTCTTCTGATTCCAATGCCAGATCTTGGGCATCTGCATAAAGTTCAAACTGATATTCATCAGTCAGTTCCTGAAACTGGGATTCTTTTCGCAGGATGGAGATAATTCTGTTCTTGAGTGAGGTGAAGAGATAGAACTTAACGTTATTCGGATCTTGTATTTTAGCCTGATTCTCATATAAATGCAAGAATACATCCTGTATGGCGTCAAGTACAATTTCCCGGTCTATGCAGAAAGCTATTCCATAAGCGAATAGCTCATCTGCATACCGTTCATACCAATATTCTATATCATCTGTTTTCAAAGCGGGAATTATCTGTGCCTGATTAGGTATATTACAATGCTTATACTTAAATTTATCTAATGAGTCGATTGTTTGAAGCGCAAAAATAATACTTATACGTGTATATACAAATTATTCCCCCTTTTTATCGGCAAATATCTTTCACATCAATCTGCTGGAAGATGAGGTTCGCACCGCTGCCTTCGTAGACGACGCCGAGGGTTTGTTCGTCGATCGACGTGATGCAGGAATATCCGGCTCCGCCCCATTCGTCCAGTAAGATCCAATATTTTTCGGGCCAGGTTTGCCCGTCGTCAAAGCTGAATTTGACGGTCAGCCGGTTGCGCTCGTTGTATGAATTGGGATTCATGAAGACTAACACCGACTTTGGTTGCCCATCTTTCGTATAATGATGCTTGTGGATAGAAGCCATGCAGGTTGGTTCCGTAAGCACGGCGTGCGACGTCGGGTGTTCTTTCCAGGTCTTTCCTAGGTCGGATGTGGTACAGATTCTCCGTCCGTTGGGCGAGACGACGCCGCGATTCCGGTTGTCGCGCATATTGAGCATGATGTCTCCGTTTTCAAGCTGGACAGCCATGCATTCGGTTGTATTGGAATAAGCCGGATTGCTGGTCGTCCAGGTTTTTCCGCCATCCTGACTGTATGTGATATTGGAGAAAGGAAGGCCGTTCTCATCTCGTCCCTGTGTTGGGAAGACCAGTGTTCCGTCTTTCAAGGTAATGCCGTGTCCCGGTGCCGGTGCAAACAGCCACCATTCCGGTCTTTTGGTAGTAGCGGTAATGTTGACAGGCTCGCTCCAGGTCTTCCCGTCGTCGGTACTTTTCGTAATCAGGAACTGAGATGTCTCTTTGACTCCCAAGCCCGGCTGTGAACCCTTTGCCTGCCACTGATGAATCCAGCGCGTACTGTCTTGCGTCAGACCTTCTACCCATTTCCCGGTATTCCGGTCTAACACCCCATGCATCCACAAGCCGGCTACATATAAATCGCCGGTATTTTCATCCAGCAGGATGCAGGCATCACTCACACCGTTGTATTTTTCCGGAAGTCCGCCCCATTCGTGCTGGTCGAGTATCCGTTGCATGGGTTGCCAGGTTTGCCCGCCGTCTTCACTTCGGTTCAGGGCAATATCGATGTCTCCTTGCAAATCCCGTCCGGATTCCCAGCGGGCATCATAGATGGCCAGGAGCGTTCCTTCTTTCGAGGTGATCAATCCCGGAATGCGACTGGTGTGTACACCGTCTTGCCGGTGTTTCCGAAGGGCAATGCCTGTGCGCAATCCTTCTTTGAAAGAGCCTTGAACGGGATATGTCCTTCCGTTGAGAGTAATTTCCGGGCAGTTGACCAACACCCGATGCTGCAAAGAGGTTTCTTTCTTCAGCCGGACCGCCAGTCCAAAACAGGTTGTATCCGATTCTAAGGGAATATTTAATCGGAAAGATCCGGTTGGAGACGAAATATCCGAAAAGGCAAGTAGATCAGAAGTCTTGATCCGTCCGTCTTTCTGACAGGCATACAATGATAGCTGTTCGATGTCACCTAAATCTGTCGTACCTGATAAATCATACGCCAGACTTGTCAGGCGTGTTTTCTCTCCCGGCGTCTGGATAATCTGTATGTATCCGACCGGATTCACCGTTTCTCCAGCTAAAACCGGTACGGTGGCACGGAGGAAATGAACCGTCAGGTTTTGGCAGACTTCAAACCGGAGAACAGCAGGAGTCCGTACGCCCGGTTTGATTTCTCCACTGGTGATATAATGGGTTTGTCCGTGCGACACCAGGTTGGTAGTCACGGCAATCGGCGCCTCAGAGACGGCTGTTGTGGACAGCGTATTCGTAATTGTATGATAGGCTAAAACCCGGTGACTGAAGCCCGGATGTGCATCCGAACCCGGTATCAGTTTTTCAACACCACCGAAGAAAAGGATATGCTGACTGCCGGTGGCAAGAGCCGTTCCTGCCATCACCGGAAATTCACCTGGCAGCTTCTTCCATTGTTTGAGACGGGGATTGTAAACAAATCCGTCGGTCAGCACTTCCATTTCTCCATCCGCTTGGTAATTCCGTCCGCTGAACAGATAGAAACAATCGTCCGAGCCGTTATTCTGCACGGCACTCACGGCATAGCCCCGTGCTTTTCCCGGCCAGGATTCCAGGGTTTGCCATCCTTTTTCCGGTTGCGACAGATCGAGCACGAAGAAATGTGAAGTAGCCACTTCCGGTTTCATCTGTTCTTGTCCGCCGGCCAAAAAGATTTTGTTCCCCAGTCTGGTTCCGGTCATATTCGCTAACGGGATAGGCAGTTTCGGCCAGTTCTTGTCTATTTCGACTTTCCCGTTCTGCATCCGGAGGGCGAAAACTTCGCTATAACATTGCTTGGCATCACATCCGCCAATACATAAAATACCGTCTGTCAACGGAATAGATACACCGTAGGCCCGGGCAGAAGGCAAGGCATCTTTTATTTCTTCCCAGGCAGATGAGGCATCGTTAAGGTCCTTGTAGTAGAGTGTGTTCCACCATGTTTTCGTGCCACCGTTCCAGGGTGTGGCATCCGGGAAGTTTGCTCCGCCGGCGATGATCAGAAAGTCTCCAATACACCCGGAAAAAGCTCCAGCCAGTCCGGGATGAGGCTTTCCGCCCGTGTCGGGAAGACAGAGCGATGAATCCCAGCGGATGGTTTCAGCCGCGCTTTGAGAAAAAACGGATTCGGGCTGGACCAGCAGGATCAGTCCGAAAAAGATGGATAGAAATGCATTCAGATGTTTCATGTCGGAAGAATGATAAATTTGATAGTAAATGAACGGATAAAAATTCAGATTGGCAAATGAAAAGAAAAAATAAACCAGCATATCGTTTCCTATTCCTAAAAGTTTATTACATTTGCAAACTATCATAGTATCATAAGATTGGAACAGATGAAAAAGATTATTGGATTACTCATGTTACTGGTCGCTTTTACAGCTTGTGAAGGACCAATGGGCCCCGAAGGTCCGATGGGTCCGGAAGGACCTGCCGGAAGTGGAGACGGTGTGGTTGAAGGTTGGAAAAATATTACTTTTACTGTGAAGAGTGAAGACTGGCAACTGATAGGTGAAGGTAATAATCAATATTATTTTTATGAATTCCCGTGGGAAGAACTGACAGAAAATGTGTATGAAAATGGAGTTGTTATGGGATACTTGTTTACGGTTGTAGGCGATGTGGAAACGATGACTCCGCTACCTTATGTTATGCATCGTCAGGATAACCAGGGTTATCAGTGGACAGAAACCTATACGTATGATTTTAATCCTGGATATGTAGCTTTCTATGCGACATATAGTGACTTCAAGGTGCAGGAAAGACCGGCTACAATGGATTTCAGAGTTTCAATCCTCTGGTAATAGGTATGAATAATACTACATGGAAGCACAGCAACAGCATAGCAGCATAATCAGTCGTGCCGTTCTTGAATTGTCTGATGAGGCCTCTTATCAGGCGTTGTTTCACAGCCGTCGCGATGAGGAAGCCTTGCCTTCGGGAGAGACGTTGAAGCGCATTGTCGATCTGTGCCGTGCTATTTTGTTCCCCGGATATTATGGTTCAGCCCGAATTAACAAACAGACCATCCGCTATCATCTGGGTGTGCTGGTGGAGACGCTTCATGGTTTGCTGACAAAGGAGATTCAGGCTGGTCTGTGTTTTGCCGATGCTTCCTGCGAATCGTGTGGTGACCAGTTGACGACCGAGGCGGCGGCATTGTCAGAACAGTTTATTGCTGCATTGCCACAGCTGCGTCACGTGCTGGCAACGGATGCCGAAGCCACCTATAACAGCGATCCTGCCGCACAGAATCTGGGAGAGATTATTTTCTGTTACCCGGGATTCCGTGCTATCTGCAATTATCGCATCGCCCATCAGCTGGATCAGCTGGGTGTGCCTTATATTCCCCGTATTATAACAGAACTGGCTCATTCGGAAACGGGTATTGATATTCATCCGCGAGCCAGGATTGGACATCACTTCTCGATCGACCATGGTACCGGAACGGTGATCGGCGAGACCAGTGTGATTGGTAATTATGTCCGTATCTTTCAGGGAGTCAGTCTGGCTGGTGAAAAATTCCCGCCCGATGAGAATGGAAATGCCATCCGTGGTGTTGACCGGCATCCGATTGTAGGCGATCATGTCACTATTTATTCGAATGCGACGCTGTTGGGGCATATTCATGTGGGCGACGGTGCAACTATCTTTGGTAATGTGTGGTTAACGCATGATGTGGCGGCTGGCGAGTCGGTATATCAGCGGACTTGATGAGAAGACAGGTAACGGCGAAGATAATGATCGTGCTTGTCGACTGAATGGATTCAACTAATAAAAACAATATAACAGATTAACAACAACTAGGCAGTGACTCTTCAAGGTAGAAAAGGATGAGTGCTGTTAGCCAATTTTTAGTAACAAAATGGGAGAGACATTTGAAATGGTGGCCAAAACCCTGTATGGGTTGGAAGAAATTTTGGCCGGCGAATTATTAGCTTTGGGTGCCAACGATTTGCAGATAGGCCGCCGTATGGTTTCGTTTACAGGAGACAAGGCGTTATTGTATAAGGCAAATTTCTGCTGTCGTACGGCTTTGCGTATCTTGAAACCAATCTATCACTTCAAAGCGAAAGATGCCGATACGGTGTATAAGGAAGTGATGAAAGTGGAATGGGAAAAGTATCTGACGCTGGATAAGACTTTTGCCATCGACTCTGTGATCTATTCGGAAGATTTCAACCATTCTAAATTTGTTGCCTATCGAACGAAAGATGCTATTGTGGATTATTTTATCGAGAAGTTCCATAAACGTCCGTCGGTTCGTGTGAACAATCCGGACTTATACATTAATATACATATATCACATAACGACTGTACCTTGTCGATCGACAGCTCGGGTGAAAGCCTGCATAAACGCGGTTATCGGGTGGATCAGACGGAGGCTCCGCTGAATGAAGTGCTGGCTGCCGGTATGATCCTGAAGACAGGCTGGAAAGGCGAATCGAATTTCGTAGATCCGATGTGTGGTTCGGGTACACTGCTGATCGAGGCCGCCATGATTGCCCTGAACATTGCGCCGGGTATTCACCGGAAGGAATTTGCTTTCCAGAAATGGGTCGATTATGATGCCGATCTGTTCGATCAGATTTATAATGATGACAGCCAGGAACGCGAATTTACGTTTAAGTGTTATGGCTCGGATATCTCGCAGCAGGCTATCGATATTGCCCGCGAAAATATCCGCAGTGCTGGTCTGATGAAATATATTGAATTGGAGACCAAACCGTTCCAGCAGTATACAGAGGCACCGCAGCCGGGTATTCTGGTGACGAATCCTCCGTACGGCGAGCGTATTTCCAGCCGGGATCTGCTGGGCTTGTACAGCATGATCGGGGAACGTCTGAAGCATGTCTTCATGGGTTACAAAGCCTGGATCTTGAGTTACAAGGAAGAGTGTTTCGACAAGATCGGTCTGCATCCGTCTGAAAAGATGAAACTGATGAATGGTTCGTTGAGCTGTGAATATCGTTGCTATGAAATGTTTGAAGGCACGAAAAAGGAATTCAAGACGAACCAGGCAGAAGAGAAAAAACATACAAAGACAAATAACCAGCGAGATAATAAATCAGGCGATTTCAAGCGGAAGAAGGTTGATCGTCCGGAACGTCGTTTTGCGGCCGCTCATCGGGATGAAGATGAGGATTACGGTGGCCGGTTTAACGAAAAGCGTCCGGCAAAGATGCGTTATCGGGACAACAGCGACCGGAAGCGCCTGGATAAGAAGTCCTCGTTTGGCGGTAAAAAGAAAGGACGTTTCTATGAAGATTAAGTATTGGCTTATCGGAATTCTTTTTCTTCCTATGGCATTGATGGCGCAGCAAAAGGATTTGACGTTGCAGGATCTGATTCCGGGTGGTAAGAATTATGCCAAGTTCGTTCCGAAAAATCTGTCGCAGTTACAGTGGAACGGTGATGCTTATCTGTATGCGAAAGGAGATACAGTATGGACAAGCGAGGCGCCGAAGTGGAAAAAGTCGGTGTTGCTGACGAAAGCAGGACTGAATGAAGCACTCGAAGCAACCGGACAGAAGAAAGTCGGTTCGTTGCCCCGTTTCTCTGTTCCTTATGCGGGACAGTCATTACTGTCGTTTATGGCCAATAAGCATTTGTATCATTATGATTATGCAACAAAGAAGATTGTAGCCGATTATACGTTACAGCCGAAATGGGCGAATTATGATTTCTGTCCGGAAAACCGGTATCTGGCATTTACGGAAGGAAATAACCTGAAGATCCTTTCTCCGGAGAATCAGGTGACTGACGTGACGAACGAGACGGCCGATGGCATCGTCTGCGGACAGTCGGTTCATCAGAATGAATTTGGTATTCATAAGGGAACCTTCTGGTCGCCCAAAGGTTCTGCCCTGGCTTTCTACCGGATGGACGAAAGTATGGTGACGGAATATCCGATTGTCAATATCGATGCGCGTTGTGCCAAAGTAGAGCCGCGCCGTTATCCGATGGCTGGTATGAAGAGTCATCATGTGACGGTAGGTGTCTATCAGTTGGAAACGGGAAAGACTGTCTGGTTGAAAACGGGTACGCCGAAGGAAAAATTCCTGACGAACATCTCCTGGAGTCCGGATGAACAGCATATTTATATAGCGGAATTGAACCGGGAACAGAATGAAATGAACTTGGTTTGCTATTCGGCAGTGACAGGACAGAAAGAAAGTGTCTTGTTCACGGAGAAGGATGAACATTATGTGGAACCGCAGCATCCGTTGCTTTTCTTGCCGAATCAGCCGGATCAGTTTATCTGGCAGAGCGAACGGGATGGCTATAATCATCTGTATTTGTACAATACAAAAGGTGAGTTGCTGAAACAACTGACGAAAGGTGAGTGGGTTGTCATGGACGTTCTGGGCTTTGATGAAAAAGGAGAGAACTTGTTTATCTCTTCTACACAGCCTTCTCCGCTCAGTTCTTTCGGACCGGATCACGGGCCTTTGAGTGTCAAGACATGGGCTTTGAATCTGAAGAAGGGCAAATCAACGTGTCTGGCTACGGATGCGGTACTGACAGGTGTACACAATACGCAGTTGAGCGGTTCGGGCAAGTATTTGCTGGATAATTATTCATCGTGGGATATTCCACGGAAGATCGTATTGGTTGATACGAAGAAGGATAAGGAAATTGCGACTTTGCTGACGGCTGAAAATCCGTATAAGGACTATGAGATGCCGGAAGTGGAACGCGGAACAATCAAGGCAGCCGACGGTGTGACCGATCTGAATTATTTCCTGGTGAAGCCGTTGCATATGGATTCTACGAAGAAGTATCCTACTATTATATATGTATATGGCGGACCTCATGCACAGCTGGTTACCGGTGGCTGGATGGGCGGCGTCAGTGGCTGGGACATTTTTATGGCTCGCCGCGGATATGTGGTCTTTACGGTAGATGGCCGGGGTTCGGCCAATCGCGGACATGCGTTTGAAAGTGTGATCCATCGTCAGCTGGGTGTCAATGAAATGGCCGATCAGCTGAAAGGTGTGGAATTCCTGAAGTCGAAACCGTATGTGGATGCCGACCGGATCGGTGTACACGGCTGGAGCTTCGGTGGATTTATGACAACGAACCTGATGTGTTCTTATCCGGATGTATTTAAGGTAGGTGTTGCCGGTGGTCCGGTAATCGACTGGAGTAATTATGAAATCATGTATGGTGAGCGTTATATGGATACGCCACAGGAAAATCCGGAAGGCTACAAGAACTCCAATCTGAAGCTGAAAGCCAAGAACCTGAAAGGACATCTGCTTCTGATTCATGGAGATATTGATCCGGTAGTGGTTTGGCAGCATAGTCTGGGCTTCCTGAAAGCCTGTGTGGATGCCAATACGTATCCTGATTATTTCGTTTATCCGCGGCACGAACACAATGTGATCGGAAAGGATCGCCCGCATCTGCATGAGAAGATAACCCGTTATTTCGACGATTATTTACGATGAGATAAGTTGGAAAACTTACATAACTCAGAAACTAATATACTTAAAGAAATGAATATACTGTTATTAGGCTCTGGCGGCCGTGAACATGCAATCGCTTGGAAAATAGCTCAAAGTCCGAAAGTAGAAAAACTGTTTATTGCTCCTGGTAATGCAGGTACGGCACAGACAGGAACGAATGTGAACATCAAGGCCGACGATTTTCCGGCCATCAAGGATTTTGTGTTGGCAAATGATATCCAGATGGTTGTTGTTGGTCCGGAAGATCCGCTGGTAAAAGGTGTTTATGATTATTTCAAGAACGATCCGCAGTTGGCTGCCATTCCGGTGATTGGTCCGAGTAAAGCTGGTGCCCAGCTGGAAGGAAGTAAAGATTTCGCCAAGGCTTTCATGATGCGTCATCACATTCCGACGGCCCGTTATAAGAGTATCACTGCCGAAAATCTGGAAGAAGGCTTTGCTTTCTTGGAATCACTGCCTGCTCCTTATGTCCTGAAAGCCGATGGTCTGGCAGCCGGAAAAGGTGTATTGATCATTGATTCGCTGGAGGAAGCCAAGAAAGAATTGGCAGAAATGCTTCAGGGAATGTTCGGAGATGCCAGCAAGACGGTTGTCATCGAAGAATTCCTGGATGGAATTGAATGTTCTGTATTCGTTGTAACAGATGGCAAAGATTATAAGATTCTGCCGGTAGCCAAAGATTATAAGCGTATCGGCGAAGGAAATACGGGCCTGAACACCGGTGGTATGGGTGCTGTTTCACCTGTTCCGTTTGCCGATCATGACTTTATGCAGAAAGTGGAAGAACGTATCATCCGTCCGACTGTAGAAGGTTTGAAGCAAGAAAACCTGGATTATAAAGGATTTATATTCTTGGGTCTGATCAATGTGAAAGGTGAACCGCTGGTTATTGAATACAATTGCCGAATGGGTGATCCGGAAACAGAAGTTGTGATGTTGCGCATTCAAAGTGACTTGGTAGAACTCTTGGAAGGCATTGCACAAGGTGATTTGGCATCTCGTATCCTGATTCAGGATCCGCGCGCTGCTGTAACGGTTATGGTCGTTAGTGGCGGTTATCCGGAAGCCTACGAGAAAGGCAAAGTCATCACCGGCTTCGATCATATCTCTCCGGAAAATATCTTATTCCATGCCGGAACAAAAGAAGTGGATGGCCAGATTGTAACAAACGGAGGTCGTGTTATTGCCGTAAGTTCGTATGGAACAACCAAAGAAGAAGCCCTGGCTAAATCATTCGCCGGAGCCAAAGCACTTCAGTTCGACAAAAAATACTTCCGTTCAGATATTGGATTTGATTTGTAAATAATAAATCCGATAAGAAATAACTGTTGGCTATTATCCTATCCCAAGATAAGCGGGAATCGAAATTAAATCCAGTGAGGATTGAAATCGATTCCCGTTTATTTCATTTAAAAAGGTAAGCAGAAAAGAGAAAAAAGCCGGCGTATATTGGAGAAAAGCCGGCGAGAAATGATAAAAACACGCCGGCTTTGAAGTGCACCCCAAAAGTTGGAGATTAAATATAGATCAAGAGACT
>ENA-UONX01000726-UONX01000726.1-human-gut-metagenome-genome-assembly--contig:-P74old-NODE-726-length-42027-cov-37.439984_pt1 | contig 42027 bp, 37 predicted proteins | sample MGYA00242466_ERZ724013 | MGnify/ENA metagenome assembly ERZ724013 | reverse complement strand
GGCGCAGCCCCCGCACCGGCGGGGCAGCGCCCGCGCCCATGGTGACAAGGATGCGCTGCACCGTGCGCGGGCCAAGGGCATCGGCGGTGATGCGGCGGTTGCCCACCCCCAGCACCAGCACCGGCCCTTCCGGCGGCAAAAGGGCCCGCAGCTCCCGGGCGCACACCTCGATGACGGCGGCGTCCCGCTCGTCCAGCACGCTGACGCTGGGCATTTCCAGCGTGACATACCTGCCCCGGGGGCGGCTGAGCCCCTCGCGGGCGATCTCCACCCTTGTCACCGTGACCCCGCCGTGGCGGGCGGTGGCCAGCCGCACCCCTGCGGGCAGCGGCTGCGCCGCTGCTGAAAACAGCTCGTCGGCCATATCCGTAGTACGCATTTTCCACACTCTCCGTTCCTTTTTGGGGCAAAAGCCCGCTTTCTTGCCGGAAAGTATGGGAAAAATAAAACTTTTCCAAACAAAAATCAAAAAAACGCTTGCGCTGGTACGCGAAATATGGTATCATAGGGTGCGCTGTTATAGGTAGCCAAGGAGGTGGAACGAATGCCTAACATCAAATCTCAGAAGGACCGCGTCGTGCAGGCTGCTGCAGAGCAGGCTCACAACAAGGCCATTAAGACCAACCTGAAAACAGTCGTCAAGAAGGCAGACGCTGCCATCGATGCGAATGCCGCTGACAAGGACGCAACCGTCCTGGCTGCTGTTTCCGCGATCGACAAGGCTCGCGCTAAGGGTGTCATCAAGAAGAACACCGCCAGCCGCAAGATCAGCCGTATGGCAAAGCGTGCTAACAAGAACGCTTGATCGCGCAGTTTGATTGACGAACAAAACCTCTGTACCGGGTAACCGGCACAGGGGTTTTTGTTTTTTCCGCTGTTATGTCCCGCACAGTGCGGCAAGGCTCTGCCGCTGCACCGGTTCCAGCAGCTGCTCCGGCGGCAACGGCTGCGGCGGCACCACCACCCACCACACCGCCCACGCGGCGGGCACGACTGCCGCCAGCATAAGCCCCGGGTACAAAAGTGCCGGCTCGTGCAGCCACGGGCTGCCCGGCGGCAGCACCAGCGCCGTGCACAGGCACAGCGCCGCCCACAGCTCCCACAATACGGTCTGTCCGCTGTGTTTCATGCGCCTCACCTCCGTTTTGCCCCCAGTTTACCAGCCGCCGGGCGCAAAATGTGGCGAAACAGCGCGGGCAAAACATCAGTTCTGGTCGTGGCTTTTGCCCACAAGACTGCATACCACGCCGCAGACAAGGCTTGCGGTGATGCCCGCAGAGGCAGCGGTCAGCCCGCCGGTCAGGATGCCGATGGCACCCTTTTCCGCCACGGCGGTGCGCACCCCCTTTGCCAGCAGATGCCCAAAGCCCAGCAGGGGCACGCTCGCCCCCGCACCGGCAAACTCTGCCAGCGGCGCATACAGCCCCACCGCCGAGAGTACCACTCCCGCCACCACATAGCCGGTGAGGATGCGTGCCGGGGTCAGCTTTGTCAGGTCGATGAACAGCTGCCCCACCGCGCAGAGGACACCGCCTATTAAAAATGCCCACAGATAGTTCATTTCAGCTCTCCTTTTCCGGTGCGGTCAGCTCTACCAAATGCGCCACCGCCGGGATGCTCTCCTTTTGCAAAAAGGTAGTCTGACTCATCAGTGCCCCAGTGGCGATGAACAGCACCCGGCGGCTGCCGCGGCGCAGCAGCTTTGGCAGGATATGCCCACAGAGCACGGCGGCGCAGCAGCCCGCGCCCGAGCCGCCGCTTTTTACCCGCTGCTCCCCGGCATCGTAGAGCAGACAGCCGCAGTCCGCGTGGTTTTTCAGCAGCAGACCCTCTGCCGCCAACAGCTCCCGCAGCATCTGACTGCCCACCAGCCCAAGGTCGCCGGTGTAGATGCAGTCGAAATCCCGCAGTTCTGCATGGGTATCAGCAAGATACTGCAATAGCGTGGCTGCTGCTGCCGGTGCCATGGCTGCACCCATGTTGTTGATATCCTTGATGTTATAGTCCTGCACCCGCCCAAGGGTTGCGGCGGCAATGCCCACCCCCTGCCCTGCCGGGCGCAGCAGGCAGCACCCGGCGGCGGTGGCTGTCCACTGCGCTGTGGGGGTGCGCACCGCGCCGTAGCTCAGCGGGGTGCGGAACTGACGCTCTGCCGCACAGAAATGGCTGGAGGTCATGGCCAGCAGATTCTGCGCCGCCCCGCTGCTGCACAGCGCCGCGCCCAGCGCCAGCGCCTCGGCCATGGTGCTGCACGCCCCGAACAGCCCCGCAAAGGGCACGCCCAGCTCCCGCAGTGCATAGCCGGAAGCGGTGCACTGCGCCTGCAAGTCCCCTGCCAGCGCAAGGTCTACCCGCTCGGTGGGCAGAGACGCCTTTTGCAGGCAGAGCCGTGCCGCCCGCAGCTGCAGCTGCTTTTCGGCGGCCTCCCAGCTGCACTGTCCCAGCCGGTTGTCGGTGGTCAGTTCGTCAAAGCCCGCCGCCAGCGGACCATCGCTCTCTTTTTTGCCGCCCACCGCCGCCTGTGCGGCGATGACCGGCGGGGTGTGGAACAACAGGGTATCGCCCCGGCGCTCTGTCATAAAATTTTCTCCTTTTTTCTACAAAAAATGCCCCGGCACGTGCTATACTGGTGCTGCGGCGCTGCAATATCCGGCGGGGCTGTTCCGTATTATAAAGCAGAGGCCCCCAGCAGCCAGAGCACAGCGCCGTACACCACCGCCGCCAGCGTGCCGTACACGATGACCGGCCCGGCGATGAGGAATATCTTTGCGCCCGTGCCCGGCACCCGTCCCTCGGCCTTGAACTCAATGGCCGCGCTGACCACCGCGTTGGCAAAGCCGGTGATGGGTACCAGCGACCCCGCCCCGGCCTTTGCCGCCAGCTTCTGGTACCAGCCCAGCGTGGTCAGCACCGCCGAGAGCAAGATCAAAGTGCAGCTGGTCAGGGTGCCCGCCGCTTCGGCGTCCGCGCCCTGCCGCAGAAACAGCTGCCGCAGCCATTCGCCCAGCAGGCAGATGCCGCCGCCCACGCAGAACGCCCACAGGCAGTCTGCCAAAAGCGGCGAGTGCGGCCCCGCCTTCTGCACCCGGCGTGCGTATTCCTGCGCTGTCATCTTCATCTTCCCGCGCCCCCTTTTGCGGATAGTCTGCCCGGGGCGGCGGGTGCTTATCCTTTTTTTGTGAAAGAAGGTAGGTTCCATGCGTTCTTCCCATCACCGTAACCATCACGCCCGGCGTCTGCTCTGCCTGACGGCGCTGGCCTGCTTTGTAGCAGGCGGCACCGCCTACGCCTGCACCCGCAAGGCTGCGGTGCTGCAGCTGCCGGAGCTGCCCGCTGAAAGCCTTGAACAGGCTGAAGGCACCCTGCCCGATGTGCCGCCCGCCGAGAACGGCGCGCAGCAGAGCCCCCTTACCGCCGCACAGGCGCAGGCGCTGCTGGACGACCCCCGCATGATCCTTGTCAACCGCACCCACAAGATGCCGGAGGACTACCCTGTCGAGACCAAGGAATGCGGCTCGGCTACCGCCATCAACAAAACCTTGCAGACCGAAGCCGCCGAGGCCTTTCTCTCCATGCAGGCCGCTGCCGCCAGGGACGGCGTGGACGTGCGGATGCAGAGCGGCTACCGCAGCGTCAGCTACCAGAAAAAGCTGTACGACAACAAGACCCAGTACTACCGCAACAAGGGTCTGAGCGAAGCCGCCGCCCGGGAAAAGGCGGCTGCCATCGTCAACCCGCCGGGCTGCTCGGAGCACAACTGCGGCCTTGCCGCCGACCTGAACAGCCCGGAGCACACCACCCTTGACACTGGCTTTGCCGACACCGCCGCTTTCCGCTGGCTGTGCGAGAACGCGGAGCAGTATGGCTTTATCCTGCGCTACCCCAAGGAGGCGGAAAGTGTGACCGGCATCACCTACGAGCCGTGGCATTGGCGCTATGTGGGCCCGGAAAACGCAGCCCTGCTCAACCGGAGCGGCCTGTGTCTGGAGGACGCGGTAGCCGTTTTGCAGCGCATTGCCGCCGGGGAGACCGTGATCGGTTAAAATCCGATGAAAACTGCCGGAAAACCCTGTGGGGTGCGTTGCAATTTACCTGCTGTTATGGTAAGATAAATACAGTCTGCCCGTGTGCGCGGCGCAGCCCTGCACCCCGACAAACGAATTCAACAAAAGAAGGAATATTTTATGATAAACCGCACAAAACTCTCTGTGATCGCCATCAGCGCCGTGCTGGCTGTCGCCCTGACCGGCTGCGGCGGCAGCGCTTCTTCCGCGCCGTCCTCCGTGTCCAGCGCCTCCGCCTCTGCACCGGTCTCCGATGCAGCTTCTCCGGCGGCGGATACCGCTGAAAACGGCACTGCCGATCTGGACAGCGCTGTGGAGACCCTGCTGGCTGCGGACCCCATCTCCAACCAGTTCGAGATCGCCGCCATGAACATCGAGTACGACTTCGGCCTGAAGGCAGAGGACGTAGCCGCCTACAAGGGCGTAAAGAGCAACGACAACGGCGACGCCGGCCTTGTGCTGGTGGTGGAAGCCGCTTCCGGCAAGGCACAGGACGTGGTGACTGCGCTGGAGAGCTACAAGCAGGATCAGGTGGCTTTCTATGGCAACTACGCCGAGTTTGCACAGGCACAGAGCAACGTGGAAAACGCCATCATCTCCTCCAAGGGTGACCGTGTGGTCATGGTGATCGCCTCCAACGAGTGCACCGCAGACCTGAACAGTGCTGTGGACAGCGCCCTGAACAGCTGAATCTGATCTTCCGAGCCGGTGCCATCTGCGGCATCGGCTTTTTTCAGTAGAAAGCCCCTGATGAGGGGTATTTCTGCTGAAGCTGCGCCCGCATCCGTCATGCCACCTTCCCCCGGCCGGGGGAAGGCTGAGTCTGTAATTCCGTGTAAAAAAGGAGGCTGACCCCTTGGTTTTCAGCACCATCATCTTCCTGTTTCGTTTTCTGCCCATCACGCTGGCGCTGTACTATCTTGCCCCCGCAAAACTGAAAAACACCGTGCTGTTTTTGTGCAGTCTGGTGTTCTACTGCTGGGGCGAGGTGCGCTTTTTCCCGGTCATGGTGGCGCTTATCCTCATCAACTATCTCAGCGGCCTTGCCATCGAACATTTTGATGCAAAGCCCGCGCTGCGCCGCTTTTTTCTGCTGGTGGCGCTCGTCGGCAGCTTGGGGATGCTGTTCTACTTCAAGTACGCAAACTTTGTGCTGCGCAGCGTGAATGCCCTGCTGGGCACCGCCTTTGCCGAAATTCAGGGCATTGGCACCCTGCCGCTGGGCATCAGCTTCTACACCTTCCAGACCCTTTCCTACTCCATCGACGTCTACCGCCGGGACGTAAAAGCCGAGCGCAACATCATCGATTTCGGCGCTTATGTGGTCATGTTCCCGCAGCTTATCGCGGGGCCCATCGTCAAGTACCGGGACGTCTCCGACCAGCTGCACGTCTACAAGCACCGCTATAACCTTAAACAAATTGAAGAAGGCATGACCCTGTTCACCTTCGGTCTTGCCAAAAAGGTGCTGCTGGCGGACGCCGTGGGCGCGCTGTGGACAGACATTATCGGGGTAGCCGACAGCCCCTCCACCACCTTTGTGGGTCTGGCAAACGCTTCCACCCCGCTGGTGTGGCTGGGCATCATCGCATACAGTTTGCAGCTGTACTTCGATTTCTCCGGCTACTCCCTCATGGGCATCGGCATGGGCAAGATGCTGGGCTTCGATTTCCCTGCAAACTTCAACTACCCCTATATCTCCGCTTCCATCACTGAGTTCTGGCGGCGCTGGCACATGACCCTGTCCGGCTGGTTCCGGGAGTATGTGTATATCCCGCTGGGCGGCAACCGCAAGGGGCTCAAGCGGCAGATCTTGAACCTGTTCATCGTGGAGCTGCTCACCGGCATCTGGCACGGCGCGAACTGGAACTTTATCTGCTGGGGTCTTTACTACTTTGTGCTGCTGGCGGCTGAAAAGCTGTTCTTGCTGCCCTACCTGAAAAAGGGTAAGGTGTGGCCGCATTTCTACACCCTGTTCCTTGTGGTGGTAGGCTGGGCAATGTTCGTGGGCAACGACACCGGCGTGTCCTTCGGGCTGCTGTTCCAGAAGCTCTTTATCCCCTCCGGCGGGGTATCACCGCTGTATTTCCTGCGGAATTACGGCGTGCTGCTGGCGGTAAGCGTGGTGTGCTGCACCCCGCTGATCGAAAAGCTGTGGGATGTGCTGCGCAAAAACGTAGTCACCCGCTGCGCCGCCATCCTGACGCTGCTGGTGGTCTCCACCGCCTATGTGGTGGGCAGCACCAACAGCCCGTTCCTGTATTTTAACTTTTAAGGAGGCGGGAAGATGTCCAAACACGAAAAAAAGACCTCCTCCCTTTTGCACTACCCGGTGCTGGTGGTGTTCAGCCTGTTTTTCATCGGGCTGTTCGCGCTGGATATGGTCACCCCGGACCGCAGTTACAGCGAGTTGGAGAACACTACCCTGAGCCAGCGTCCGGCGCTGACCCAGTTCACCGCCAAGGGGCTGAACAGCTACTTTACCGCCTACACCAAATACGTCAAGGATCAGGTGGCGGGGCGCGACCAGTGGATCAGCCTGCAGAGCGTGGTGGAGACCACCCTGCTGCAAAAGCAGCAGAACGGCGGCATCCTGCTGGGCAAGGAGCACATGATGTTCCCCCGCACTTACGGGCTGCTTTCCAGCGAGGAGCGCACCCTGCCCAAAAACACCGCAGCGCTCACCAGCCTGTGCCAGCGCTACCCGGGCAAGGTGAATGTGCTGCTGGCACCCGCCGCCAGCGATATCTATAAAGAAAACGTGCCCGCAAACGCTCCTTTGCTGGACGAGGACGGCTACCTTGACCAGCTTTCCGCTGCGGTGCAGGCGGCCGGCGGCAGCTTTGTGGACGTGCGCCCCACCCTTACCGCCCACAAGAGCGAGTATATTTATTACCGCACCGACCACCACTGGACGAGCCTTGGCGCCTACTACGCTTACAGCCAGCTGTGCCAGACCCTTGGCCTTACCCCCTTTGATACCGCCGCCCACACTGCGCTGACTGCCAACGGTTTTTACGGCACCCACTACGCCAAGGCGCGCACATGGAACGCCGTGCCGGACGTGATCACCTACTACGACCTTGCCAACACCCTGACGGTATGGAACGTAACGGCGGCAGGCCAGCCCACCGAGGGGCAGACCACCGGCCTGTACGACACAGATAAGCTCTCCGTTTATGATAAATACGCCATGTTCCTGCACGGCAACAACGGTTTAAGCCGGGTGCAGGGCAACGGCAGCGGGCGCATCCTTGTCATCAAGGACAGCTACGCCAACTGCTTTGTACCCTACCTGACCGCCAACTACGCCGACATCGATGTGGTGGACTTCCGCAACTACAACTACGGCTTGGACAAGCTGATCGCCGATAACGGCTACGACCAGATCCTTGTGCTGTACAACTTTGACAGCTTCAAGAGCGACCCCTACCTCTACCGCGCCGGGGTACAGGGCTAAACAGCCAAAAGCCTAAATTATTGCAGTCTATTTTCACAAATTTATAGCCGCAATTTCATGCGTCCCGCCAGTTTTTGCACAGATGTGCCAAAACCCCTTGATAAAATCCGACCACTGTTGTAGAATGGCCATATAGAGAACAATGCTCTATCAGCCTTTGGGTATAGACGCCGGGGGATCGGGATGCAATGCGGCATTTCCCTTTGACAAAGGAGTATTGATGATGAAAAAGATGAATTATCCCGCAGATTATGCGGTACTTTCCAACGAAGAAATGACCTATACCACCGGCGGCGGCGCAGTGGATGATGCTGCCAGTCTCGCCACTACTGCCGCAACGGTCGTAGGTGCTGTGGTGCTGGCCTCCAGCTACATCTGGGGCATCAAGCAGGCACGCACATGGCTGCAGCAGGACGGCAACAAGGACGGCAACTTCTTTACCGTGATGGGCCGCGCCACCGATGCCCTTGCCGCCGATATGGGCAAATCCGCCGGCAACTTTGTGCGGGATGCCGTTTCCACCATCATGGTGGTGGCACTGGCTCCCCTGAGCGCCATTCTGCTGGTCGTGCGCTGAGACCCTTTATTCAGAAAAAGCGGTGCGTTTTTGGGTGCACCGTTTTGGATAGCTTTGTTTCAAAAGGAGTGTTATTATGGAAAAAATGATGATGCCCGCGTATTACAACGTCCTGTCCACTGAGGAAATGACCTACACCGAAGGCGGCGCTACTGCTACCATGTCTGAGGCTCTGCTGTGCTGGCTGATTCCTCCGTACGGCTGGTTCAAAGGCGTGACCGCTGTCCGCGACTACCGCCGTAAGAACCCCAACACTTGGATGGAGAAGGGTCTGGATGCTCTGGCTACTGATATGGAGAAGAGCACTGCCAACACCATCCGCGACCTCGCCTGCGCTGCATGGTTCGTCACTTCAACCGCTTCTGGTGTCGGTCTGGTCATCAATGCAGCAGTCATCCTGCTCTGATCCATCTTATCTCATAAGACCGGCTCGGAGTACACCAAAGAACAAAGCAGGCGGAGGCGCTGCCCGAAAGGGCAGCGCCTCCGCTGTTTTTGTAGGGTTCACACGCAAAAAACGGCGGCACGCTCCGATGGAACGCGCCGCCGTTTGGTTTTTATGCGTTGAACATATCCTTCAGCTTTTTGAAGAAGCCCTTACGCTTTTCGTAGTTTTCTTCCTTCAAAGTGCCCTCAAATTTTTTCAGGGCATCGCGCTGCGCCTTGTTCAGCTTTTTGGGGATCTCCACCTCGCACTTGACGTACATATCGCCGCGGCCGCGGCCGTTCAGGTACTGGATGCCCTTGCCGCGCAGGCGGAAGGTGGTGCCGCTCTGGGTGCCCTCGGGCACGGTGTACTCCACCTTGCCGTCAATGGAGGGCACGGTGACGCTGTCGCCCAGCACCGCCTGACTGTAAGTGATGGGCACGGTGACCCACACATCGTAGCCATCGCGCTGGAACACCTCGCTGGGGCGCACGGTGACCATGACGATGACGTCACCGGCGGGGCCGCCGTTGGTACCGGCATCGCCCATGCCGCGCAGTGCAAAGCTCTGGTCGTCGTCGATGCCCATGGGGATGGACACCTCCAGCGTCTTTTTGGTGGCCACCTTGCCGCTGCCATGGCAGACCTTGCAGGGGTTCTTGACCAGCTTGCCCTTGCCGCCGCAGCGGGAGCAGGGCTGCTGGGTCTGCATCACGCCAAAGGGGGTGCGCTGCTGGCGGATGACAAAGCCGCGTCCGCCGCAGTCCGGGCAGGTCTCGGGGCTGGTACCGGCGGCGCAGCCGGAGCCGTGGCACGCAGTACACTCCTGCTGACGGGTGATGGTAATGTTCTTCTTGCAGCCGTGCACGGCCTCGTCAAAACTCAGGGTGATGCGCACCCGGATGTCCTGACCCTTGCGGGGGGCGTTGGGATTTGCCTGACGGGACGAGCCGCCGAAGCCGCCAAAGCCGCCGCCGAAGATATCGCCAAAAATGTCGCCCAAGTCCACGCCGTCGCCGCCAAAACCGCTAAAGCCGCCGGGGCCGCCGCCGTTCTGTGCTGCGTAGGTGGGGTCAACACCGGCAAAGCCGTACTGGTCGTACAGCTGTCGCTTTTTCGGGTCCGAAAGCACCTCGTTTGCCTCGTTGATCTCCTTGAACTTTGCCTCGGCGTCCTTATCGCCGGGGTTATAGTCCGGGTGGTACTTCATGGCAAGCTTGCGGTATGCCTTTTTGATCTCGGCATCGCTTGCGCCCTTGGATACCCCCAGCACTTCGTAATAATCACGCTTTTCCTGTGCCATATCCACTCACCTCTCCAACCTCTCCCGTCACGGTCTGTCTCCGCCGAAACCCTCTCAGGCGCTGCCGCGCCAGCTCCCCCGAGGGGGGAGCTTAGACCAAGAAGGGAAACTTGTCCTCACCGCCAAAAGCTCGCCCATCGGGAGAGCTGGCATTGCGAAGCAATGACTGAGAGGGTTTACATTCTATAAACCAGCAAGAGCCGCTCCGGCCTAAACCGGAGCGGCTTTTGCTCTATTGCGCGTGTGCCCGCCGGTTTGGCCGGACACAGCGCTTTGTGTCAAACTTAGACTTCCTTGAAGTCGGCATCCACAACGCCGTCATCGTTGGGCTTTTCGTTGGTTGCGCCTGCGTCAGCACCGGGCTGTGCACCGGCGGCCTGCTGTGCGGCAGCGGCTGCCTGATACATCTTCTCGAACACCTGGCTCAGGGCTTCCTGCTTTGCCTTGATGTCGTCCACGTTACCGGACTGGACAGCGGTCTTCAGGTCAGCAAGCTTTGCCTCGGCATCGCTCTTCACGTCTGCGGGCAGCTTGTCGCCGTTCTCCTTCAGCATCTTCTCGGTCTGGAACACCATCTGGTCGGCACCGTTGCGGATATCGACCTCTTCACGCTTCTTCTTATCGTCGGCAGCAAACTGCTCAGCTTCCTTCACAGCCTTGTCGATGTCCTCCTTGGACATATTGGTGGAAGCGGTGATGGTGATGTTCTGCTCCTTGCCGGTGCCCAGATCCTTAGCGCTGACCTTCACGATGCCGTTGGCATCGATATCGAAGGTAACTTCGATCTGAGGCACGCCACGGGGAGCCGGTGCAATGCCATCCAGATGGAACACACCCAGACTCTTGTTGTCGCGGGCAAACTCACGCTCGCCCTGCAGCACGTTGACCTCAACAGAGGGCTGGTTGTCGGCTGCGGTGGAGAACACCTGGCTCTTGTGGGTGGGGATGGTGGTGTTGCGGTCGATGATCTTGGTGCACACGCCGCCCAGAGTCTCAATGCCAAGGCTCAGCGGGGTGACATCCAGCAGCAGCAGACCCTTCTTCTCGCCGTTCAGAACACCGCCCTGAATAGCAGCACCGACAGCCACGCACTCATCGGGGTTGATGCCCTTGAAGGGCTCGCAGTTCAGTTCCTTCTTGACTGCATCGTAGACAGCGGGGATACGGGTGGAACCACCGACCATCAGGACCTTCTTCAGGTCAGAGGGACGCAGGCCTGCATCCTGCAGAGCCTTGCGGACGGGGCCCATGGTGCGATCGACCAGATCAGCGGTCAGCTCGTTGAACTTTGCGCGGGTCAGGGTCATATCCAGATGCTTGGGGCCGGTAGCGTCGGCGGTGATGAAGGGCAGGTTGATCTGGCTGCTCATTGCGCTGGACAGCTCGATCTTAGCCTTCTCGGCAGCTTCCTTCAAGCGCTGTGCAGCCATCTTGTCCTTGCGCAGGTCGATGCCGTTCTCGGTCTGGAAGGCGTCTGCCATCCAGTCGATGATGCGCTGGTCGAAGTCATCGCCGCCCAGATGAGTATCACCGTTGGTTGCCAGAACCTCGGTAACGCCATCGCCCATCTCGATGATGGACACATCGAAGGTGCCGCCGCCCAGATCGTAAACCATGATCTTCTGGTCGTCCTCTTTATCCACACCGTAAGCCAGAGCAGCTGCGGTGGGCTCGTTGATGATACGGCGGACGTTCAGGCCTGCAATGGTGCCTGCGTCCTTGGTTGCCTGACGCTGGCTGTCGTTGAAGTAGGCAGGCACAGTGATGACAGCCTCGGTGACGGTCTCGCCCAGATAAGCCTCGGCGTCAGCCTTCAGCTTCTGCAGGATCATAGCGCTGACCTGCTGGGGAGTGTACTCCTTGCCGTTCAGGGTCACCTTGTGGTCGGTGCCCATGAAGCGCTTGATGGAAGCGACGGTGTTCTCAGGGTTGGTGATGGCCTGACGCTTTGCGACCTGACCGACCAGACGGTCGCCGGTCTTGGTGAAGCCCACCACAGACGGGGTGGTGCGTGCACCCTCAGAGTTTGCGATAACAACGGGCTCGCCGCCCTCCATGACAGCCACGCAGCTGTTGGTAGTACCAAGGTCGATACCAATGATCTTACTCATAATGAAAGCTCCTCTCAAATTCAGAACGTTTTTTGTTTATATGATGCTCAAATGTTACCAAGCGGATGTTATATTTGAAAACCCTTGCGGGGTCTTGCAAAATCACTCTGCCACAACAACGGTGGCATGGCGGACGATCTTATCGCCCAGCTTGTAGCCCTTCTGGTAAACCGTAATCACGGTGCCGCTCTCCTGCCCATCGGGGGCGGGGATCTGCTGCACAGCATTCATAAAGTTGGGGTCAAAGGGCTTGCCCAGCACCTCGATCTCCTCCACATGGAGGGCTTCCAGTGCCTTTGCCGCCTTATCCAGCGTCATGACCACGCCCTTCTTGTAGTTCTCGTCGGTGGTGGGGGCGTTGGCAGCCATGTCCAGCGTATCCAGAATGGGGATGATCTTTTCCACTGCGTGGGAAACACCGTCGCCAAACTTCTGGTCGGCCTCGCGGGTGGAGCGCTTGCGGTAGTTGTCGTACTCGGCAGCCATGCGCAGCAACTGATCCTTGGCCTGTGCAGCGTTCTTTTCCGCTGCATCCAGCTTTGCCTTAACGGCTTCCATCTCCCGGGCCTTCTTGTTGAACCAGCCGCCGTCCTTCTTCTTGTCCTCTTCGGTGGCAGCTTCGGCAGCAGCCTGTTCGGGCGCTGCGGCAGCGGTCTTTTCCTCGGGGGCAGTTTCCGGCTGCTCGGTCTCGGGCACCGTGTTCTTTGCTTCTTCGCTCATTCCAGATCCTCCTTATAGATCACAGTCCGCCGTGGTACGGCAGCCTGCGGGGTGTCTTTTCGTTTGCCGCTCATGCCCTCGCCAAGCTGGTCTGCAAACTCGTGCAGCAGGGGCATCAGCTTCTGGAAGGGCATCCGGGTGGGGCCGATCAGGGCAATGGAGCCCCACAGCCCGCCGCCTACCAGATACCGGTCGCTCACGATGCACAGCCCGGGGATCTGCGGTTCCAGATCCTCGCCCAGCAGCACGCTTTCGCTGCGGTTTTCCGGGGGTGCGATCAGGCTTGCGGCCTGTTCCTCGTCGTTCAGCAGGGTAAGGATATCACCCACCCGGCCGTCCAGTTGCGGCCAGTCCAGCAGGTACTGCTCGCCGCCCAGAAATACATGGGGCTTTACGCTGTCCTGCAAAATTGCGGCTGCGGCGCTGACCACCGGCACAAGCTCCGGTGCGATCTGTCTGCACAGCTCGCTGAGCATCCGGGTGGAAAGATCCACCGGCGCCACAAAGGTAAGGTTGCGGTTGAGCAGCGCCGCAAGGGCAGCTGCATTTTCCCGGGAAAGCCCGGTGCGTACCCGCGCCACCCGGGTGCGGACGTAACCGGCGGTGGTCACAGCCAGCACAGCGGCTGCGCTGCGGCCCACCTGCACCACCTCGTAATGGGCGATGCACAGATCCTCGGCGCAGGGGGTGCTGACGGCGGCGGTGCAGCCGCTGATGGCGGCCAGCGCCTTGGCAGCGCCCTGTGCCAGCTTTTCCGGCTCGTGGTCAAGGCTGGCGAACACCGCATCTACCCGGGCGCGGGTAACGCGGTCCAGCGGCTGATCATCGGTCAGCAGGTTGTCCAGATAATACCGGTAGCCCTTGGCGCTGGGCACGCGGCCCGCGCTGGTGTGGGGCTGCTCCAGCAGACCCAGCTTTGTCAGCGCCGCCATCTCGTTGCGCAGCGTTGCGCTGGACACTGCCATGTCAAAGTAGTTTGCCAGCACGCTGCTGCCCACCGGCTCGCCCTCAAGGCCATACAGCGCCACGATTGCCTGCAAGACCCGTTGCTTGCGTGCATCCATCGTCATAGCGCCTGCCTCCTTTTTGTATCGCTTTTGTTTGTTTAGCACTCCTTGTTCCTGAGTGCTAAGACCATTATAACCGTTTTTGCCCTGCTGTCAAGCCCTTTGCAAAAATGTTTATAAAGATTCATAATTCTGTCATAAAGGGGGTGTGAACTCCCTCAGTCAAAGCCTGCGGCTTTGACTGCTCCCTCGGGGAGGGAGCCTCTGGCGCGCCCGCAAGCTTTGCACTTTAGCCGGAAACTGTACCGCTATGCCAAAGGCCCCATCCCAGAGGGGGCTGGCATCGCGCAGCGATGACTGGGGGAGTTTGTTTCCCACGCCCCCTCCCGTGAAAAAGTAGTTCCGAAACGCCCGCAGACGTTTCGGAACTACCAATAAAAATATTCTTTCCGCTTTTTATGCGCAAAGCAGTGCAGCGCGCATTCCAGATCGTCCCGCCTTACTCTTCCATCTGCTTTGCCAGAAAGGCCGCTGCCACTGCAACCGCCTTGCACTGGGCGTCCTCCGGGCAGGCGGTGCGGTCCTCGGTCAACAGACCCACCGCGCCGGTCACGTCCCCGCCCGCCAGCACCGGCGCGGCGCATAGCAGCACCCGGGGTGCGCCCTCGCAGGGCAGCAGGGTCTTTTCCGGGTTGCCGGGGCTCTGGTAGGGCTTGCGGGCTTCCATCAGCTTTTCCAGCGGCTGGCTGATGCTGCGGTCGGTCAGTTCCCGCCGCCCGCTGCCGCTGACCGCCAGAATGCGGTCTCTGTCGCACACAAAGGCGGTCAGTGCAAACTGGCGGCTGAGCACCTCTGCCAGCTGGGCGGCAAGGGTGTTCACCTCGCCCATGGGCGAGTACTTTTTAAAGATCACTTCCCCGTCGCCGGTGGTAAAGATCTCCAGCGGGTCGCCCCGCCGGATGCGCTGGGTGCGGCGGATCTCTTTGGGGATCACCACCCTGCCAAGCTCGTCAATGCGGCGCACGATACCGGTTGCTTTCATTATTTTGCCCTCCTTGCGGTTTCCTTTGTATGTAGTATCTGTCAGCGGCGGCAAATTATACCGGCAGCGCATTTTTTGCTTTGCCCGCCGCATTGCGTTCCGGGCGGGGTTCTGCTACAATAAATAGGAATAAAACCAAAGAAAGCAGGTGTCCGCATGGCACACATCCTTATTCTGGGCGGCGGTGCCGCCGGACTGGCCGCTGCGCTGGCGGCTGCACAGGCCGCGCCCGCTGCCCGCGTCACGGTGCTGGAGCGCAACCCCAAGGTGGGCAAAAAGCTGCTGGCTACCGGCAACGGCCGCTGCAATCTGGACAACACCGCCATTGCGCCGGAAAAGTACTTCACCGCCGACCCCGCCGCGCTGCGCCCCCTGCTGGCGGCGGTGGATGCTGCCGCGCCGCTGGCGTGGTTTGAGCAGCTGGGGCTGTATACCCGCACCGATGAAGCCGGGCGGGTGTACCCCTATTCCAATCAGGCGGCAGACGTGCTGGCGCTGCTGGAGCTGCATCTGCAGCGGCACACCGTACAGCTGCGCACCGGCTGCACGGTAAGCACCCTGCGGCAGAGCAAGGGCGGCTACGCCGTACAATTTGCAAACCCCGAGGGCGATATGGAAAGCCTGCGGGCAGATGCCGTTATCTGCGCCATGGGCGGTGCTGCCGGGCCGCAGTTCGGCACGGACGGCTTCGGCACCCGCTTTGCCGCCGACTGCGGCGGGCAGATGCGCCCCCTTTACCCCTGCCTGACCGCCCTGCAATGCGCAAAGCCGAACAAGAGCCTTGCGGGCATCCGCGCCAAGGCCGCCGCCCGTCTGCTGGACGGCGACCGGGTGCTGGCAGAAGAGATCGGCGAAGTACAGTTTACCGACTACGGGCTTTCCGGCATCTGCATCATGCAGCTGTCCGGCCTGCTTGCCCCCGGGCGCAGGCTGAGAGACCCTGTCGTGGAACTTGACCTGTTCCCGGAGCTGAGCGAGATAGACCTGACCCGTCTGCTTGCCCGGCACGCCATCCAAACTGCATCCGACACCCTTGCCGGGTTCTGGACAGGGCTGTTGAACGTCAAGCTGGGCTACGCCCTCTGGGAAGCTGCCAATATGCCCAACAACCGCTCGGTCAAGCAGATGCAGCCCCTTGCCCACACCGCCAAGCACTGGCGGTTCGAGGGGCTGACCCCCTGCGGCTGGCGGCAGGCGCAGACCACCGGCGGCGGGCTTGCCCTGACCGAGGTGGAACCGACCTTCCAGTTCAAGGGCTGTCCGGGGCTGTACTTCGTGGGTGAAACGCTGGACTGCGCCGGAAGCTGCGGCGGCTTCAACCTGCACTGGGCGTTCGGCAGCGGCCTTGCCGCCGGGCGGGACGCCGCAAAGCACCTTTGCAGCCGAAAACGGTAACAGAAAAGGGACGAGGAAAAGCCCGCGGGCTTTTCCTCGTCCCTTTTATTATCTAAATCAGACAGCCTTATTCTCGCCCTTGGAAAGCAGCTTTGCACGCTCCAGTGCGGGGCGCAGTGCCAGATACAGCACCACGGCGCAGGCGGTGGAAGCCACACTGTTTACAAAGGTGACGCCGCCGGCGATCTTGGTCAGCGCCTGTGCCACGGTGTACTCCTGCCCAAAGATGTACACGTTGCGGAAGTAGCCAAGGAAGGGGTCGGTGAACACGTTCAGCAGCAGACCGGAACCCGCAGAAACGATCACCTTGACCAGATACCCGGCGCTGTGACGGTCCTGATCCCGCAACTTGAACACCTTATGTGCCACGGCACCGCAGGTGATGCCGATGATGAACTTGAGCACGAAGGTGGTAATGGCGTAGCCCGGGTCACCGGCAAGGATATCCGCCAGCGCCAGACCGATGGCACCTGCCAGACCGCCGGATACGCCGTCCAGCAGCAGCGCCGTCAGGGCGGTAAAGGTGTTGCCCAGATGGAACGAGGAGCCGCCGTAGAACGGGATGCGGAAGAACAGGTAGGCCACAAGGCTCAGCGCAGCCATCACGCCGGTAAGCGCCAGCTCGTGCACCGTAAAGCGGCGCTTGTACAGCACACTGAAAAACAGGATCAGGATAACGACGACTGCCAGCAGCAGCCACATTGCAGTAGTAGACATGATACTTTCCCTCCAATCGCGCCGATAACCCCACAAAACCACTTGACATTTGGGTGTCCGGCGGGTATGCTCCTATTATACGCAAAACTGACCCCATGAAAATACCCAGAACAAAGTTTTTTTATGGGGTCAGTTTGACGCAATACCCAGATGGGAGGGACATAATATGGTACATCTGACCACGGCACTGGACCCGGCTTCGGCGGTGCCGCTGTACGAGCAGCTCTACCGCAGCCTTGCCGCCGAGATGCGGGCGGGCACCCTGACGGCGGGCACCCGGATGCCCGGCAAGCGGCGGCTGGCGGCGGAGCTGTCGGTCTCGGTGAACACGGTGGACACCGCCTACCAGATGCTGGCAGCCGAGGGCTACCTGACCGCCCGAGAGCGCAGCGGCTTCACGGTGCAGGAGTATCTTGCCCTGCCGCAGGGGGTGCAGCCGCCCGCCGCGCCCTCTGCGCCGACGGCAGTGCACCCCGCCGACACCGCCCCGCCGGTGCAGTTCGATTTATCTACCCGGGGCGTGGACCCGGGGCTGTTCCCCTTCCGCACATGGGCACGGCTGCAAAAGGAACTGCTCTATTCCGCGCCGGAGCTGCTCACCCCCGGGGATGCCCGGGGCGACGCTGCTCTGCGGCAGGCGCTGGCAGAGTATCTGGCCGAGTACCGGGGCGTGCAGTGCGACCCGGAGCAGCTGGTGGTGGGTGCAGGTCTGGAATATCTGCTGGGGCTGCTGGCACCGCTGCTGCCCGGCCCTGCTGCCGTGGAGACTCCCGGCTACCCCCGCGCCCGGCAGGTGCTGGAAAACAACGGCGTGCCCTGCCGCTGCCTGCCGGTGGACGCGGACGGCCTGTCGCTGACGGCTCTTTCCGCCAGCGATGCGGCGGTGTGCTACGTCACTCCCAGCCACCAGTTCCCCACCGGAGTCACCATGCCCGCCGGACGCCGCGCCGAGCTGCTGCACTGGGCAGCCCGCGCCCCGGGACGGCGGTACATCATAGAGGACGACTACGACTCCGAGTTCCGTTTTGACACCCGCCCGCTGCCCAGTTTGCAGGGCATGGCGGGCGCAGACGGCCCGGTGGTGTACCTGTCCACCTGCTCCCGCAGCCTTGCCCCGGGCATCCGCATCGCCTACATGGTACTGCCCCGGCAGCTGCTGGGCGCATGGCAGGCCAAGTACCGGCTGTACTCCGGCACGGTAGGGCGGTTTGAGCAGCAGACGCTGGCACGCTTTATCACCGGGGGGTATTTCACCCGGCACTTAGCGCGGGAGCGCACCGCCTACAAAGCCCGGCGGGATGCACTGGTGGCGGCGCTGCGCACCTCCTTTGCACCGGAAGAGCTGACCCTTGCGGGGCTGCACACCGGCCTGCACCTGCTGGCGCAGCTGAAAGACCCGCCGCCGGACGCCGCCCTGCGGGCTGCTGCCCGGCAGTATGGGGTGCGCTGTTCCCTGCTGAGCGACTACGACCTGACCGGCACGGCGCATTCTGCCGCCGGGACGCTGGTGCTGGGTTACGGCTCACTGCCGGATGCGGACTGCGCCGCCGCCGGGGAGAGGTTGAAAAAGCTCTGCACCGCCGCCCGGGAGGCATCAGACACCATATAATGTCCGCCTGCCCAGTCCCCGGGCAGGGCGTCGGCGGTGATATCCACCGGCTCGGCGCTGGTGGCTAAAAATTCCAGTGTACGCTCCAGCGTTGCAAGGTCTACGGCGGTCAGGCTGGTCAGCAGACTGCTGCTCACCTCCCGCAGACCCTGCGGCAGGGTGGTGGGCAGCAGCTCCAGCGCCTGCCGGAAAAACGCATCCCACACCGCCGCCCGTGCGGCGGCGCTGCGCCGGGGCGAAAGAGAAGTGTCGGCATCCAGCGCCGCTAAAAAGCTGTGGGCATCGGCGGCAGAAATGCCCTGCACCCCGGTGCCCTTGCCGTACCGCGCCAGCTGCTCCGGGGTGAGCGCCCCGGTAAAGCCCACCCGCACTGCGCCGTACCGCGCCGCAAGCTTTGTCAGCACCGCCGGGGCGATGGCAAGATAGTCGGTATCCTCCGGCAGGGCGAACACCTCGCCCAGCGCCTCTCGGCAGCGGGCGGGGCCTGCGGCGGCGTAACAGTCCGCGAGGGGGACGCTTTTGCCCCCGAAGGGCACTTCCAGCGCGGCGGGCACCGCCAGCAGATGGATGCAGTTCTGCCCGGCGTTCAGGTAGGCCAGCACAAAGCCCGGGGTCTCGTCTGCCACGCACAGCAGCACGGTGCACCGGTCTGTGGCCTTGGGCAGACGGATGGGCACTCCGCTCTGGCTTTTTGCAGCCTGCCGCAGACTGCTGCGCAGCTGGGCGCGGCTGAGCAGCACTGTGCCGCCCACCAGCGGCAGCAGCACCAGCAGGGCGGCGCACAGCGCCGCCCAGAAGGGACGCCAGCCGCTGCGTTTTGCGTGTTTCATGGCTCTGCCTCCTTTTTGTGCATAAAGCATAGCCCACCGGGCGACCCTTTATGCAGAAAGGCAGGGATGCTGTATGGATAAAGCAGAAAACCCCAACGAAAAAAACCGCGAGGAACAGGAGGACTTCTGGCTGACGCTGGAACCCCTTCCCGTCCCAGACCCTGAAAAATCTCCGCTGCCCGCACCGCATGAGGACTAAGGTTGCTGCATAGGATACGGTAAAAAAGGGGGGATGGGATGCCGGAGGGGTTCATGCGGGGAGTCGAGGCTTTGAACGGCATCGTGTGGGGGCCGATGGGGCTGGGGCTGCTCTTCGGCACCGGGCTGCTGCTGACGGTGCGCACCGGAGGCTTCCAGCTGCGGCGGTGGGGCTACTGGATGCAGCACACCCTCGGTGCCATCCTGACCGACCGGAGCGTCACCGCCCATACCGCCCGCGAGGAACAGGCCATCAGCCAGTTTCAGAGCCTGTGCACCGCGCTGGCGTCCACCATCGGCACCGGCAACCTTGTGGGGGTGGCGACAGCCATCCTTTCCGGCGGGGCGGGGGCGGTGTTCTGGATGTGGGTCATGGCGCTGCTGGGCATGATGACCAGCTACGCCGAGAATGTGCTGGGCATCTACTACCGCCGCAAAGACCCGGCGGGCGGCTGGCGCGGCGGGCCGATGTACTACCTGCGGGACGGCCTTGGCGGCAAGCCGGGGCGGGTGCTGGCAGTGCTGTTTGCCGCGTTCTGCGCGCTGGCAAGCTTTGGCATCGGCAACCTGAGCCAGCTCAATTCCATCGCGGGCAATCTGCAGGCGGCCTTCGGCGTGCCGGAGGCCGTTACCGGCGCAGTGCTGGCGGCAGTATCGGCGGTGATTTTGCTGGGCGGGCTGAAGCGTGTGGCCGCTGTGGCGGAAAGGCTTGTCCCCGCCATGGCGCTGCTGTACATCGTGGGTGCGCTCACCGTGGTGGGGGTGCACATCACTGCCGTCCCGGCGGCGCTTGCCGCCATCGTAAAGGGTGCGTTCGGGCTGCGCGCCGCCGGTGGGGGCATCGTAGGCTATGGGCTGTCCCGGGCGGTCACATGGGGCTTTAAGCGGGGTGCTTTTTCCAACGAGGCCGGACTTGGTTCCTCGGTGATGGTGCACGCGGCTTCCAACGTAAAGGAGCCGGTGCAGCAGGGCATGTGGGGCATTTTTGAGGTGTTTGCGGACACCATGGTGGTGTGCACCCTGACGGCGCTGGTGGTGCTGACCTCCGGCTTTGTGGATCTGGACACCGGGCGCATTGCCGCCGGGGCGGCGGGCAGTGCACTGGTGGGGCAGGCCTTTGACGCCGTGTTCGGTGCACTGGGGTCCAAGCTCATTGCGGTGTGCATCCTGCTGTTCGCCTACTCCACCGCGCTGGGCTGGAGCTGCTACGGCTGCAAGGCCGTGGAGTATCTCTTCGGCGCAGGGGCTGGGGCATTTTACCGGGTGCTGTTCGTAGCGCTGATGCCGGTGGGCGCGGTGATGCGGCTGGACCTTGCATGGACGCTATCCGACACCTTCAACGGCCTGATGATGCTGCCGAACCTCATCGGCGTAGTGGCGCTGTCCGGCACGGTGGTGAAGATTACCCAAAACTACCTTGCCCGCAAGCTGCACGGCAGCGCCGCGCCGCCGCTGTTGTCTGCGGGTGAGACGATTTAGAATGGCTTCCGCTGCGCTCTAGCCATATTCAGCGGAAAATTATTTTTTATTTCGGGTTTCAGGAAAGTCTGCGGACTTTCCTGAAACCCTTTTTCACGGGAAGGGTTTGGAACGAACTCCCTCAGTCAAAACCTGACGGTTTTGACAGCTCCCTCTGGGAGGGAGCCTTTGGCATGACGGGAAAGTTTCCGGCTCAAGCACAAAGTTTGTGGGCGTGCCTGCTCCCCCTTGGGGGAGCTGTCGCGCAGCGACTGAGGGGCTTTGAATCGGCGGAGCCGGAAAAAACGGTTAAAAGATCTTCACGCCGAACAGGCGTGAATCTTCAGTTTTTTTCGGTGTAGCCCTCTTCTTTGGGGTTAAAAGGGGCGAGCAGCCCCTTTTTCGTGGCTCCAGCGCGTCGAAATCGCTGGCACTTTTCTGGTTCTCTTTTGGTGTCAAAAGAGAACATCCCTCGGCTAGCAGAATCTTTCCCTGCGGAGCGCACACTCTCAATCGTCAGCCCCGCCCCTTGTCCAAAGGCGGGATTTGTGCTATGCTAGGGGGTACAAGCGATTTTTTGCGCTGAGAGGAGGAGCCCCATGGCCGCCGTAAAAACACGGAATACCGCTACCCTTATGACCGAGGGCAGCATTGTAAAAAGCCTGCTGCTGTTTGCCCTGCCGCTGATCTTCGGCAACCTGCTGCAGCAGATGTACAACACCGCCGACAGTATCATCGTGGGCAATTTTGTGGGCAGCAACGCCCTTGCCGCCGTGGGCTCCAGCGGGTCGCCCATCTACCTGCTCATCGGCTTCAGTCAGGGGCTTGCCGTGGGCGCGGGCGTGGTGGTGTCGCAGTATCTGGGCGCGGGCGACCACAAGGAGACCCGTGAGGCGGTGCACACCTCCCTTGCCATTGCGGTGGTCATGGGGCTTTTGCTGACGGTGGGCGGCGTTGCCTGCGGGCGCGCTTTGCTGGTGGCCATGAACACCCCCGCCGAGGTGCTGGCCGATGCCGTGACCTATATCCGCATCTACTTCGGCGGGGTGCTGTTCAGCGTGGTGTATAACATGACCGCCGGCATCCTGAACGCCGCCGGCAACTCCCGGCGCTCGCTGGTGTATCTGGCATGGGCGTCGGTGACCAACATCGTGCTGGACTTTGTGTTCATCGTGGGGCTGCGGATGGGGGTGGCGGGCGCTGCCATCGCTACCGACTTAAGCCAGCTGGTGTCCTGCGTGCTGAGCCTGCGCTTTTTGATGAAAAGCGAGGACGCCTGCCGGGTGGAACTTTCCGCCATCCGGCTGCACCGCAAAATGGCAGGCCGCATCATCCGGGTGGGTCTGCCCACCGGCATCCAGAACATGGTCATCTCCTTTTCCAACGTGCTGGTGCAGGCCAGCGTGAACAGCTACGGTGCCGCCGCCATGGCGGGCTTTGCGGCCTACATGAAGATCGACGGCTTCAACATTCTGCCCGTCAGCAGCATCAGCATGGCCGCCACCACCTTTGTGGGGCAGAACTACGGTGCGGGGCGTCTGGACCGGGTAAAGCGCTCGGTGTGGGTCACCCTTGCCATCGGGGTCATCTACACCCTTTGCACCGGCGCGGCGCTATTGGCCGGACAGGACGCCATTCTGCACCTGTTCACCGCCGACGAGGCCGTGGTCACCTACGGCAAGCTGGCCATGCGGTGGTTCTGTCCGTTCTACTTCCTGCTCAGCATCCTGCACGGCCTTGCCGGTGCCGTGCGCGGCACGGGTGCCAGCATCCCGCCCATGGTGGTGCTGCTGGTCTCGCTGTGCCTGTTCCGGGTGGTGTGGATCCAGTTTTTGCTCCCCTTCTTCTCCGGCATCGAGGGCGTGTTCATCCTCTACCCCGTCAGCTGGGGTCTGGGCGCATTGCTCATGATCCTGTATGCGTGGAAGGGCAAATGGATGGAGTATCATACATAACATTTTTACAAACAACGACCCGCCGCACTGAAAGAGGTGCGGCGGGTCGTTGTTTTTCAGGTACTCCTGTCGGGGCAGCTTACCATGCAAAGCCCACGGAGTCCATGTCGATCTTCTTTTCCATCAGCCCCAGACGGCTCTCGATGAAGTTGACAGCCATATCCGGCCACTGGGCGATCTGGGTGTAGTAGTCCACATAGCCCTTGGTGCCAGTGCCCAGACCCACACCGTGGGGCGCATCAGGTGCCAGATAGAAGCTGAAGTCCGTGAAGATATTTGCGCACTCCGGCAGAGAGGGCAGCATCATCGCACTCAGGCCATCTTTCTGACCCACAACACCAAAGACCGGAGGCAGGTTGGGGTTCTTCGTGAAGTTCAGACCAGTGACGAACAGTCCGTAGATGGGAATCGCCACATTCAGGTCAGCGCTCTCATGGTCCACAGCATCGCAGACGTAGCTGGGGTAGACCTTATCCGGGGTATTCGTAGTGCCGAACTGGTCGGCCACCACCTGCATCACATTCATGCCGCCAGCAGAGAAGCCCACCGCGATCATGATATCGGTCTTGCCGATGTGTTTTTCAGAGGCGTTGTGGCGGATGTAGCGGATAGCACGGGCCAGATCCAGCTGCTGATCCACAGCGGCATAAGGGTTGACGCGGCGCTGCAGCACAAAGGCGTTGTAGCCGTTCTTGTTGAAGAACTCGGCCACCGGGTAGCCTTCCACCACGTTGTTGCGGTGGGTGCTGCCGCCGCCTGCAATAATGATCACGTTGCCCTTCACCTTGCCCTGATCTCGCAGCAAGTACGGGTTCAGGAAGGGACGGAAGCCCTCGTTATCGTAGCAATTTTCCCAGTTGGTGGGCAGCGGAGATTCCACGGCCATCTGATCTCCCCAAATTTCCCAAACAGTGCTCTTGGGGTCCTTGATCTGGCGCAGCGCCTTGCGGGCATTGGTCAGAGCAACACACATATCGTAGTGGGAGGCGTTGATACCGGGCACAGGTGCACCGTCCACCTTCTCGTACTGAGCACGGGACAGCTTGTGGAACAGCACATAGAACTTGTCAAAATCGCCCCGGAAAGCAGCCGGATAAAAGGCCACCTCGCGTGAGAGACGGAGTTCCTCTGCCACCATGGCCTGCACCTCAGCATCGGTGTGCACGCCAGCGTTTTCAGCAAAGGATGCGGGCGCCATGCCAGCCACTGCGCCCATGGTCACGGCAGAAGCGGCGGAAAGCTTCATAAAGTCTCTTCTGTTCATCATCATTTCTCCTTTTAAATGCAGACGGCTCATTTGTGCGGAGCAAAGCCGCCCAAAGCTGTGCAGCAAACGCCCTGCTGCCGGGCCCGATAGACATTCCAGTTGTATCATGCCATCGAAATCTACACAAATCGTACCACAATATAACGCACTTGTAAATAGATTTTGTTGTTTTTGTGCGAAATTGATATATTAGTATGCCAGTTCTTGTGAAAATCAACAAGCATGAGAATGGGTACAAAAAAGGACTGCCGTGCACTCTGCACGACAGTCCTTTTTTATCTTATTACAGCTTTTCAAACACCAGAAAGCGGAAGGCGATGGTGGTGGTCAGCTGCGGCAGAGCCGCAAGGCGGGCGGCACCGTCGCGGGGCGTTTTCCAGTAGTAGGGGGTCATGGCAAACAGGGCTTCCAGCTGGGCGGCGGGCACGGTGATGGTGCCCTGCATCTCACGCTCGTCGATGGCGCGGAAGCCCGGGTACTCCACCTGCTGCACCGGGTTTTTGTAGGGCTTTTCGTAGAGCACGGCCTTCATCTGGTACAGGTGCTCTGCCCCCGGCACAACATAGATCATGCGCCCGCCCGGGCGCAGCACCCGGCTGAACTCCTCCTGCGCAAAGGGCGAAAAGCAGTTCAGCAGCACGTCTGCCCAGCCGGTGCGCACCGGCTGGCTGAAGCTGGACGCCACCGCGTACTGCGCGGCGGGCAGCGCCTTTGCCGCCAGACGCACGGCGGGCTTTGCGATATCGAACCCGGCCAGCTGCAGCGGCTTTTCTGCCGCCGCGAACTGCTGCGCGATGCAGCGGTCGTACCAGCCCTCGCCGCAGCCTGCGTCCAGCAGATGCAGCGGGGCGTCCTTCGCGGCGGGCACGCCGTGGGCAAGGCACAGCTCCCCCAGCGCCTGCCCGAAAATGCCGTAGTATCCGGCGTTCAGGAAGGCGCGGCGGGCAGCAACCATCTCCTTGCTGTCCCCGGGGGCTTTGGTGCGCATACTCTGCACCGGCAAAAGATGCCAGTAGCCCTCCCGGGCGCGGTCAAAGCAGTGGCCTTTTTCACATTTCAGGTCATTCTCCCCTTGCAGCGCGCCGCCGCACAGGGGGCACTGCCACGGGGTAAAGGCTTCGTTCCGGCTCATACTTCTTCGCTGTGATCCTCAATGGGTGCGGTGGCACCGCCGTGGGCGTCCATATACTCCTCAAAGCTGGTGTACTTCTGCTGGGGCGGGCGGCGGCTGATGAGCATCAGCCCCGGGTCCTCGTCCCGGGCGGCGGCATTGCGGCCGCGGCGGGCAGGCTCGGCCTTGGCAGCGCGGGGTGCGCTGCCGGTGCGGCTCTGGCTTCCGGCATTGCCGCGCTCGCTGCGGGCAGGGCGGGCGTTATTGCTCTGGGCAGCGGGGCGGGCATTGCGCTGCTCACCCCGGTCGTTGCGGCGGCTGCCGCTGCGGTTTGCGTTCTGGTTATTCTGGGGCTCCTGTGCGCTGCGGATGGCAGGTGCTGCCGGAGCGGCAGGGGTCTTACGTGCCGGGCGCAGCGGAGTAGCCTCCGGGGCGCTGACAAAATGGGGGTCAAATTTGGGCTGGGCGTTGCTGCCCCGGGCGGGGGCGGCATTCTCGCGGCGGGCGCGGGGCGCTGCCGCTTCCTTGGGGGCGTTTGCGCCCCGGTTGTTGGCGCGGCGGTCGTTGCGGGCCCCGCGCTTTGCGTTGCTGTCTTGCATCAGTGTTTCCTCTTTTTTCGGTTTTGCAGGCACCGCGTTCTTTGCAGCCTTCGGCTCCTGCTTCGGCGCGGGCGCAGCTGCTTTTGCGGCTTTTGCGGGCGCAGTTTCGGCCTGTTTTTTCGGCGCTTCGGCCAAGTTTTCCGCTTCGGGGCGGGGCTTTTTGCCGCGCACGGGCAGCACCGGGCGCACCGGGGCGGGCACGCCGTCCCACGGATGACCGGATACCACCGGGATCTTGCGGCGGTTCAGCTTTTCAATGCCTGCCAGATACTCCTGCTCCTCCGGGGCGCAGAAACTGACGGCGGTGCCGTCCGCACCGGCGCGGGCGGTGCGCCCGATGCGGTGCACATAGGTCTCCGGCACCTCGGGCAGGTCGTAGTTGAACACATGGGACAGCTCGCTGATGTCGATGCCGCGGGCGGCGATGTCGGTGGCCACCAGCACCTTTGTCTTACCGGCCTTGAAATCTTCCAGCGCGGTGACGCGGGCGGTCTGGCTCTTGTTGCCGTGGATGGCCGCCGCCGGGATGCCCTGCTTGGTCAGGTCGCGGGCGATCTTATCCGCGCCGTGCTTGGTGCGGCTGAACACCAGCGCGTTCACCACGGGGGGCTGCAGGTTCTTGATGAGCCAGGGCAGCAGGAACTTCTTGTTGCCCTTCTCCACATGGTACAGGCTCTGCTGGATGCGGTCCACGGTGCTGGACACCGGGTCCACCTTGACAAAGGCCGGGTCCCGCAGGATGCCGGCGGCCAGCTGCTCGATCTCGGCGGGCATGGTGGCGCTGAACATCAGGTTCTGGCGCTGGGCGGGCAGCTTTGCAATGACCTTTTTCACGTCATGGACAAAGCCCATGTCCAGCATCCGGTCGGCCTCGTCCAGCACAAAGATCTCCAAAGCGGACAGGTCGATAAAGCCCTGCCCGATCAAATCGTTCAGCCGTCCCGGGCAGGCGATGAGGATGTCCACGCCCTTTTTCAGCGCTTCCACCTGCGGAGCCTGTCCCACACCGCCAAAGATGACGGTGCTGCGCAGTTTCAGGTACTTGCCGTAGGCTTCAAAGCTTTCGCCGATCTGCAAAGCTAGCTCCCGGGTGGGGGTCAGGATCAGGGCGCGGACAGCACCCTTGCGGCGGGGTGCGTTGGCGGTGAGCCGGTCCAGCATGGGCAGCGCAAAAGCCGCCGTCTTGCCGGTGCCGGTCTGGGCGCAGCCCATCAGATCCCGGCCTGCCAGCACCGGCGGGATGGCCGCTGCCTGAATGGGCGAGGGGGTCTCGTAGCCCGCTTCCTGCACAGCGCGCAGCAGCGGGGCGGACAGATTCAGTTCTTTAAATGTCATGGTTCTCCTATTATTCTGTGATCTTCCGGCACTCGATGTAGTAGCGCTTTTCCTCCGCGTGTCCCATGCTGAAGGTCTTGCGGGGCAGCACACCGCCCATCACAACGCCGCGGAACAGGTCGCTCTTGGCGAAAGGCGGCATCAAAAACGCCACTGCGCCCTGCTTGCACAGCGCACGCACAGCCGGTTCGTCATGCACATAGTCCACCTTTGCTTCCGGGTGGCGCTCGATATAATCCGAAATAAAATCGTCGATGGTGCCCACGGTCAGCGGCTCGGTGGGGTCCTCAAAGCTGAGCACATTGGCCATGTGGGGGCCCGCCAGCGTAAAAGGCTGCTTTTTGCTGCCGCCAAAGCAGCAGCCTGCCATGTTGGAATCGCTCCATGTAATAAGGCTCAGCAGTACGGTGGCGCAGTCCACGTTGAACAGCACCCGGTGGATGGGCTCGATCTCAATAGCCGGGGAGTGCACATTGCACACCTCTGCCAAGCACCAGCGGGCGGGGTGGTTCTCTGCCTGCTCCGGGGTCAGAGTCTTTTTCAGCTCCTCCCAGCAGGCTTTTGCGGTAGCCAGCGAGTGGTTGCCGTCGCCCACGGCCAGCGTCAGCGGGTCGCGGCGGGTGGCATCGGGGTATTTCTTGTCAAATTCCTCCTGACTGCCCAGCACGGTCAGCGCGTTTTCGATCTGTGCGATGAGGGCGGGGTCCTCCACCGCCCAGCCTGCCACATGGCCGCCGCCCAGCATCAGCTCGCCCTCGTACACCTTGGGCAGGCTGTCCTTGTGGGCGGCAATGGGCTCGATGAGGGTGCAGTCCGGGTCGTCCGCCAGCATCATGATATGGGGCGTTTCCAGCGCAGCGCCGGTACGCACCTTCATGCGGGGCGGGATGCGGCTTTCCACCGTGCACTCGCTGGGGCGCACGGTACATTTTTCGCCCCGGCGGTAGCTGTAAGCTTCCAAGTCCACACGCCCTACAAGACCCTGCCGCACCCGGCCGCTCTGCTCGGTGCGCTCTACATAGATAAAGCCATCCACCGCCCGGGTGAGCACATTTTTGGCGTAATCCTGCATGGTGGCGTGGATCTTTTCCACCCGCGCGTCGGCGTCTCCGTCCTCCAGATACACCTCCGGCAGGATCAGGTTCAGGGTGCTGGGTGCGCCTGCAGCGGTCTTTTCTGCCCGCTGCCAATAGCTGCGGTCACTGGTAAACTGGTCACAGGCGATGCAGCCCCACTGCTCCAGCGGCACCTGCTCCGAAGGCAGCAGGATGTGTGCGGGTGCAAAACAGGTAGTCGGTTTCATAGTCGTTTCCTCCCCTCTTTATAAAAGCCGCTTCTCAGCGGAATGCTGTGGTGTCGTGCACCACAATGTGCTGCACACCGGCGTCGGCAGCGGCCTGCTCCAGCGCAGCGCGGCTGTCCGCATCCAGCGCGGCACTGCTGGTGACCAGCAGATTTTCCATACCAAGAGACATACCGGTGGTGCCAAGGGCATCGGTGGCAGCGGTGCACAGTGCGTCAGGGTAGCTGACCCACAGGGTCACGCTGCCTGCAAAGCGGGTCTGCCATGCGGCGATATCAGCGGTCAGCTGGGCGGCGCGTCCTTCCCGGCTCTTGCCGCCGGAAGCGCCGAAGTCCTGCTTGCGCGTGATGATGTTGGGGAACTGCACCCCGGTAAGCACCACCTGCTCGTAGCCCATGCTCCGCACCTCTTCAATGAGGTCGCCGACAAACTGCACCGCGCTTGCGGCAAAGGGGTTCATCCATGCCTTGCCGCCCTTGGCTGCGCTGACGTTGTCCAGCCAGAGGCTGTTGCCATCGTAGTGCACGCCCATGCTGCGGTCGGTGTACACCGACACCGGGTCGGTAAAGGCGGCAAGCTGTGCCGCCGGGATGATGCCCTCTTCCCGCAGGATGGCGGCGATATTGGCCGCATCCACCGGGTTTTCGGTGATGCTCTGGGCAGCAGCTGCCACGCCGGAAGCATAATACACCGTGCCAGCGGCGTCCTTCAGAGTGACAAGGGCGTAGTCTGCGCCCTGCTGCTTCAGCTGTCGGGCGGCGGTGCGGATGGCGGCTTCATCGGTCAGGGTGGTCACGTCCAGCTCTGCCCAGCTGCCGCCGGTAATGGCCTTGCCGTCCAGCGGCTTTTCCTCCTCCGGCTCCGGTTCAGACGCTGCCTGTGAGGCGGCAGCGCTGCTTGCCGCCGCAGAGGAGGCTGCTGCCTCGGCGCGGGAAGCGCTTTCGGCCTCCAAGTCCCGGTCCTTGACCACGGTATACCAGGTGTGGGTGGCCCAATCCAGCACATGGGGTGCGGCAAACCATGCTGCTGCCAGCACTGCCGCCACCAGCACCACGATGCCGATGCCGCGCTTGACGCGCATTTCACGGCTGTAAAAGCTGCGGTGATAATGCTTGACCTTCTGACGTTTATACTTAGCCATGGTATCTTTTCCTCCCTGTCTGCATTACAGGATGACGGAATGTCCGGTAAAGCCATAGATTGCCAGCGCCAGCACGCCGATATACACCAGCGTGATGGGCAGGCCGCGGAATGCTTTGGGGATCGCTTTGCTGCGCAGGCGGTGGCGCGCCTCGGTGACCAGCAGCACCGCCAGCACATAGCCAAGGCCGCTGCCAAGGCCAAAGCCAAGGCTTTCGCCAAGGGTAAAGCTCTGGGTGCGCTCCACCAGCACCGTGCCCAGCACGCCGCTGTTCAGCGCGGCCAGCGGCACGATGCGCAGCAGCTGGGCGCGGCGGGGCAGGCTGCGCAGCAGCCACAGCACCAGATGCTCTGCCAAGCACACCACGGCGATGCTGGCGATATACACCAGCGGGCGCAGCTGGGCGCGGTTATCCAGCGGGGCGATAAATCCGCCGGCAATGAAAGCCACGGGTGCTACCAGCACCTGCGTGATGCACAGCATCATGCCGAACAAGGCGCTGCTGGTGCGGTCGTCCCCCACCAGCTGCACCATGCGGGACACGCCCAGTGCACGGGTAAAGACAGCGTTCTGTGCAAAAATGGCCAGCAGTGCATAGCTGAAAAACACTGCCGAGCTGCTTACAACTTCCTTCACGGTTCGCGGTTCCCCTCCTTCTGGTAGTGCACGGTCAGGGTATCCTGCGCTTCCTTTTTCAGAAATTCCCTGCGCTTTGCGGCAGCGGCGCGCCAGATGGCGCACAGGATGCCCAGCACGATAAAGCCGCCCGCCGGCATCTTAGCCAGCGGCAGCAGCGCCCAGCGCCCCACCGGGGCACCGAACACGGTGCCAAGGCTGAGCCACTCGCGCACCATGCCGATCACGAGCAGCAGCAGCGCGTAGCCCACGGTGATGCGCACGCCCTTGGAAACCGCCTTGTGCACCGTCTCCTGCACGCGGCCGAAGCGGTAGGTCAGAAGCGGCTCCACTACCAGCATGGGCAGGTAGATGCCAAGGTTCAAAAGACCCGTGCCGAACACAAGGTTCAGGATGGGATACGCCGCCAGATACACCACAGCAGCGCTGGCTGCGTACAGTATAGCGCGGGGCAGCAGCTTTTTCTGCAGCTGTGCGGGCGAGGGTTCCTCGTCTCGCAGGGGCACAAGGCGGCTGAGCAGGCAGGCCAGCACGCGGGAGGGCACCAGCAGCAGCGCCACCGCCGCCGCCAGCATCAGGCTGTTCTGGCCGGTGGTAGCCACGACCACCAGCGGTGCCAGACCCATGCCCTGCATGACCACCGGGTTATTCAGGAACACGCGGTCATGATGGGCAAACTTTTCGGGATCTTGCAAGATCAATTCCGCAGTACGCTTTTTCATTCCGCAGCCTCCTTTCGTTCGGACGGCAGACGGTGCAGCAGACGGTACAGCCGCTCCTCGGTGCGGTCAATGAGCGCGGACACACTGTTGACGGCCAGCAGTGCAAAGCAGACGCCGGTCTCGTACACGCCAAAATAGCGGAAGCCCATGGTGGCGATGCCCACCAGTGCGCCGTACAGGATGCGCCCAAGCCGGTGATGGGCACAGGTGTATGGCTCGTTGAGCAGGAACACCGCGCAGAACAGCATTGCACCCGTGTGCAGCTCGTCCCTGATGCCCTGCAGGCGGGGCATCAGGCTGCTGAAGAGGGTGCTGTCTGCCAGACCTACCTGCCGCGGGAAGAAGAAAGCGATGAGCCCGCAGGTGATGAGAAAGCTCGCTGATGCGCCGATGTGCACGTCCTTCTGGGTCCACAGCACAAGGCCGCAGGCCAGAATGACCAGCGCTGCGCCGGTGCCCATGGGGGCGGCAAACTCGCCCAGCGCAACAGCGAGGGAGTTCAGGTTCAGGATACCGCCGCTGCGCAGGGTATCCTCGATGGTGCTGCTCACTGGCACGGCGGAAGCGTCCCACAGCGGCAGCGGGGTGTAGGGCTGCGGGTAGCGCACCACCTGCTCCGGCCACGATACCGCCGCCACGGCGTAGCCCACGGCAGCGGGGTTGAAGGGATAGCTGCCGTAGCCGCCAAAGACCTCCTTGCCGATGAGCACGCCCGCCAGCACTGCCACCACCAGCACATAGATGTCCACGGTGGCGGGCATGAGCAGGGCAATGATCAGACTGAAACTCTCGTTGGAGAGATCTTTATTGGTGTACACCCGATGGCGCAGCAGCGCCACCAGACGATCGCACAGGTTGCCGGTAAGCAGGGCGACGCCGCACAGCAGCAGCGGACGCGCCCCGTAGAAATAGCAGGCCATGCACAGCAGCGGCACACACAGCCAGAAAACGTGCCTATAGTACCGCCCGGTCTTTTGCAGCTGCCGCTCCTGCTCTTGGATCAAAGCTTCATCCATATACAGCCCTCCTTACAGGCTGGCCAGTGCGCCCACAGCCGCAGCGGGGTCGGCAGCGCCGAACACGGCGCTGCCCGCCACCAGCACGTCGGCACCGGCTTCCACGCACAGGGGTGCGGTGGCGGCATCCACGCCGCCGTCCACCTCCAGCAGGTAGGAAAGGCCGCGTGCTTCCCGCTCTGCCTTGAGCCAGCGGAGCTTGTCCAGCGCCGAGGGCATGAACTTCTGCCCGCCGAAGCCGGGCTCCACGCTCATCACCAGCACCAGATCCAGCTGGTCCAGCCACGGTGCCAGCGCCTCGGCCGGGGTGCCGGGCTTAATGGTCAGACCCACCTTGCAGCCCAGCGCACGGACGGCATCAATGGTGGCCTGAATATCATCTTCGCACTCCAGATGGAAATTATACAGGGTAGCACCAGCCTTGATAAAGGGCTCGGCGTATTGCAGCGGGTGGCTGATCATCAGATGCACGTCATAAAAGGCATCCGGCAGCGCCTTGTGCAGGCTTTTGAGCACCGGCACGCCAAAGCTGATGTTGGGCACAAAATGCCCGTCCATCACGTCGTAGTGCAGCATCTGTGCGCCGGCATCCAGCACCATGCGGCAGTCTGCACCCAGCTTGCCAAAATCAGCAGAAAGAATCGAAGGACTTACGATGGCCATAATATTTCATTACGCTCCGTTATTTTTAGCAATTTTTATCCCATGTGTTGCGCGTTTTGCAGGGTTCTGCCGGGCAAAAAATACGCGGGCATGGTTATCTTTTAGTTTACATGAAAACGGCCAAAAAATCAAACCCGCAGCCGTTTTTTTCACCGAAAAGTCGTAAATGGCGCAAAAAGTCCATTGCGCGGCAGCATCTCCATGTGCCGCGCAGCTGCCGCCGAAGGCTTGCCATTTTGCAGCAGCTTTCTTTGAAGCAGGACGATTTGGAATGGCCTCCGCGTTGCTCTGGCCATATTCAGCGGAAAATAGATTTTTAATTCCGCGTTTGTCGCACTCTGCGGAGTGCGACAAACGCATTTTCACAAGAGGGGGTCACAGCGGTAAGCAGAATTTTTATTCCAACAACGCCAAAGCAGCCAGACCGCCCGGGCGGGGCAGTCTGGCTGCGGGGTCTTATTCTACCGGCTTCATGCTGGCGGGTTCCTCCACTGCGCCGGGCTGCCCGGCGGCGTCCGGCAGGCGCTTCATGCCGCCAGGATTGGGGGAACAGGTGGGCAGGGTGAACACAAAGCGGCACCACTCGCCCTGCTGACTCTCCACGCGGATCTGCCCGCCGGCCAGATTGACCAGCACCTTGCAGATGTTCAGTCCCAAACCGGAGCCGCGGGCGTGCAGACCGCGGGAGCGGTCCTCTTTATAGAACCGCTCGAACACATAGGGCAGCGCCTCCGGGCTGATGCCCTGCCCGGAGTTCCAGATGGAGATCTCGGCCTCGGGGCCCAGCTTTTCCACGCTGAAGCGGATGGTGCCGCCCGCCGGGGTGAACTTGATGGCGTTGTCCAGCAGGTTGTAGGCCACCTGATGGATCAGGTCCGGGTCGGCATAGACCAGCACCTTTTCGTCCATGGTCAGGCCTTCGATCTCGATCATGCCGTCGTTGATGCGCTGCTCAGCCGAGAGCGCCACGCCGGTGAGGGTCTCCCAGATGTTGAACATCCGGGCGTTGACCTGGTATTCGCCGCTTTCCAGCTTGGAAAGGTCCAGCATGTTCTGGATGAGCCGCGCCAGACGGCCGGTCTCCTCGCTGACCAGCTGCAGGTAGTGGTTCTGCATGTCGGGCGGGATGGTGCCGTCCAGGATGCCGTCCACAAAGCCCTTGATGGTGGTCATGGGGGTGCGCAGCTCGTGGGCGATGTTGCCCATGAACTGACCCTGGGAGTTATCGTTGGACTGGATATTCTCCGCCATCTGGTTGAAGGTGCGGGCAAGGTCTGCCACCTCGCCATCACCCTCCACGCCCTCCACGCGGACGGAGAGGTCGCCGCCGCCAAAGCGCTGGGCGGCATCGGTGACCTTTTGCAGCGGGTCGGTGAGCTGACGCATCAACAGGCGGGTCAGCACGCTGGCGCACAGCAGCATCACGCAGGCGGACAGGAGAAAGTTGGACCAGAACTGCTGTTTAAAGTCGGTGAGCTGCGCGCCGGAGGAGCACAAAAACAGCCAGCCGCTGAACAGGCTCTGGTCGTCGATGGTCTCCACCGCCGCGATATAGCTTTTTTCGGTCAGTGCGCCGCCCAAATCGCCGAAAGCGTGGTAGTGCCGGGCGTCCGGGTCAGCCACTGCGTTGGCGCGCTGGCAGATATCCAGCGGCACGGTGGTGGTGGTAAGCTTGTCCGGGTCGGAGGCAATAAGCACATTGCCCTGTCGGTCGGTGAAAAACAGATACGCCTCGGCGCTCTCGCCGATGATCTCCAGTTTGGTGTTCAAAGCGTCCAGCTCTGCACCCTGCGGCATGGTCTCGCTGTTTACCAGATACTCCGCGGTGCGCTTGGCAACGTTTACCACCTGATCCAGCGTTTCGTAGCGATCCTTCGCAAAATAATTCTTGAACAGCACCCACTCCGAGCAGCCCATCAGCACGATGCCCAGCACCATCAGGGTGGACACCATGGAGAAAAAGGCCGTGGAGATACTTTTACGCATTACTGACGCACCTCGAACTTATAGCCCACGCCCCAGACGGTTTTCAGCTCCCACTTATCGGAAGCCCCGGCCAGCTTTTCGCGCAGACGCTTGACGTGGACATCAATGGTGCGGCTGTCGCCGTAATACTCAAAGCCCCACACCTCGTCCAGCAGCTGGTCGCGGGTGTACACGCGGTTGGGGTGGGAAGCCAGACAGTTGAGCAGTTCCAGCTCCTTGGGAGGAGCTTCCACCACCTTGCCCTTGACCCGCAGCTCGTAGCTGTTCATATCCAGCCGCAGGTTGTCGAACTCGATGACGCCCTCGGTACTCTCGGCGGCAGCGGAGGTAGTCTGGCAGCGGCGCAGCACCGCCTTGATGCGTGCCACCACCTCTTTTGCGTCAAAGGGCTTGACCATGTAATCGTCTGCGCCCAGCTCCAGACCCAGCACCTTGTCAAAGGTCTCGCCCTTGGCGGTAAGCATCATCACCGGGGTGTTGCCCGCCTTGCGGATGCGGCGGCAGACCTCAAGACCGTCCATGCGGGGCATCATCACGTCCAGCAGCACCATATCCGGCTTGACCGCGTTGAACTTTTCCAGTCCTTCTTCGCCATCGTTTGCCACCGTGACCTGATAGCCCTCCTTGGTCAGGTACAGCCGCAGCAGCTCGCAGATGTTGGCGTCGTCGTCCACCACAAGGATCTTTTCGTTTGCCATAGGTATTTCCTCCCCTTTTATGCAGGTTTTTGTTGTATTTGCAGCCCTTCCGGGCGTTTTGGCAGTCTCTTACTCTTCTATTATACGGGACAGTTATGACAAAATAAAGAAGGAAGTGTAGTTTTTTTCACATTTCTGCCCGCGCGGCGGCAAAAAGCCCCTTGGCGCTGCCGCGCCAAGGGGCTTTTGTTACGGTTCTTCTGCCGGGTCGGGGTCTACACGCCAAAGGCGTCGTCCAGTTCCTCCGGCAGGGGGTCGGGGTCTATGCCAAAGGCATCGTCCAGCGCCTCCGGCTGGGCGGCGGGGTCTACGCCAAAGGCATCATCCATGCCCTCCGGCAAGGGGTCAGGGTCTGCGCCAAAGTCAGCGTCAAAACCATCGTCTACCCACTCCGGCGGGGTATCGGGGTCAGTCGGGACAAAGGGTTCGTTGTCTACCACAGGCTTCAGGTGTTCGGGCTTTTTCCACTGGGCGTAAAGGTCTACTGTATCGCCCGCTGCCCAGTCGGTTATGGGCACGCCGTTCACCTCGTACTTTTTGCCTGTGCCGTCCGGTTCTGTGTTCCAGCCCACAAAAACGTAGCCGCCGCGCTTAAACATACAGTTGCGCAGGACAACATCCTCGCCGGGCTGGTAGCGCACGGTCTTTACCGCTTCCTCAAGGGCATCGTCTACGTCCTCCGGCAGGGGATCGGGGTCAAAGCCAAAGGTATCGTCCATATCCTCCAGCAGGGGGTTGGGGTCAAGGTCAAGAGCAACCTCCTCCATCGGATCAAAGTTTGCGTGGTAGCGCAGGGTCAGGGCTTTCTTCGCCGGGGCTCGGTTCGGGCCGGGGGTGGCGGTGGTGGTTTTCTCCCAAAACGCCACCCGGACAGGGTCGCCTGTGTAAACAGGCTCTGGGTCTAAATCGCCCGGCTTGTAATAGTGAACATTGTTCTTTTTTCCCGTTACATGGCTACTATAGCTTGTAGTTTTTTCTATGTTATCCTGCGTCACTTCCGATCCCAGTTTATTCCCGGCTGCAAGAGACTGCAAAATAACATAATCAGAATATACAAAAGTGTCATTCAACGGTTTTGGGTCGCTAACCGTATAGCTTGCACCATAATTCAAGCCTTGCTGGTAAAAAGACGTATCATTATTGCTTAAGTGCGGGATGCTGCCACCGTTTACTATGATTTTGAACGTCCCGTATTCATCTATCTCGGGGTTTTTACCAACCTTCAGAACACTGCCCGTATCCGTCAAAGCGCTGATGACCGACAGCAAATAGCGCCTGCGCTTGATGACCAGCGGTTTACCATTTTTCACCTCCGCTGCGCTGAGCTTGTACTCAATGTCTGTCTTCCAGACATCATCGCTGGTGGTTGTGGCACGGTTATCCCCTGCGGCACGTTTTGCTTCCGTGGTTGCCTTATCAATTGCTTTCGTTACCTTAGGGTCGGTCAAATCCAGCGTCCAGTCTGCGCCATCTGCTACCACTTGTTTTTCGAGGGTAAAAGAGTAGCCTACCATCGTACCGCCAAGCGTGGCAACGGGGCCCTTACCATCGTTCGTGGAGTAGCCCTTTTCGTCCTCAAACTGCACGGTGATATCATAGCCCCAAATGGCGTAAAGATGTTTGGGGGTAGCCGTAGTTCCCCACTCGACCTCTGTTACCAGCGTTCCGGGCTGGTAGACTTCGGTTTTGCTGGTGGGTTTTTGCTTTGTACTCCATCCCGCAAACTTCATATCACCATGCGTACCTGTAAGCACTTTATTGTACTCCGGGAGCACATCGGTCTCCTTGTACTCTTTGGTCACACTGCCCGCAGTGCCATTGTTTTCATGGTAAATAATCGTGTCGTTCCGGAAGCAGGGGTTAAAGCAGTAGCGCTGGTAGTTGCCCGGGGCATGGAAGTTGCCGTCGCCACCCGTAGGTCTTGTATCCGCCTCCTGCGGTTCATCTATCAGCTGACCTTCAAAGATTTTGTACGCCTTACCATCGACCGTTCTATCCTCTGTGGTGCAATCATCGTTGCCGTTTGCAATGACCTTCACGTTTCCTTCTTCGTCTGTATCGTAGAGGTAGCCCGGCTTGGGGTTGTAGAAGCCAATTTCAAAGTTCGTTCCATACGGGAAAGTACCCCAGTAGTCGTCACCGTTCTTATAACTGAACCATTCCGACCAACTGTTTTTCTCATCCACAGAAACGTGGATGTCCAGATAACAGCCAACTCCATCTGCCGCTAACTGGTTGCCGTCTGTCTTGTGTTTAAGAGTTCCATCATAGCCAACAATGCCGTTCACATCCAGCCAGTACCACTTGCGCACAAGGTTCAGGTTGATGGTCTGGGTTTTATGGTTTGCTTCAAAATCCGCTTTGGGGGTCAGGGTGCGCGACAAATCCTCCCAGCAGCGGGTATCTTCCTCCCCCTCTGTTCCGTCAGGTCGGGGGCGCGTCCATACCTCAGAAGTAACAGCAGTTTCCAAAGGCATTCCCCACGCATTTGCACAGCCGTACTCCAAAACATAGGTTTCCTTAGGCTTAGAATTTGCGTCTGTCAGCTGCCCGGTGGCGTCATCGACCCGGTTCGTTGCCGTAACATGGGGCGTATTATTCCTGTTGTTGATTTCCAGCTTCTGCTCATACACGTTGATGGTATAGGTAACGCACTGTTTTACCAAATCAAAAGTAAAGGTAAGCGTATCGGAGTAAGTACCGCTCATGGTAGCTTGGCTGGGGTCTGTCACGTTGACAGAAAGGGGGATGGTTGCTGTGTGAAAGTCCGTAACAGCGGATGTTGCATACATAATTTCATGCGTGCTTTCATCATAATGCCACATTCCTCCGGGCGTGTGTTCCCCACCAGCTTCAATTTTATTTTTCAGCGTATACTCCACCGTGGGCGCATTTGCAATGGCTGCACCCTTTGCGTCATATTTCAGTTTCCAATTATTTGGCGATTCAATGCCGATATTCAACGTGCGGTACTGCTTCAGCTTTGCATTAACTTCCAGCTCACCCTTATTCTCCCCGCTCTTCACCGTCACGGTGGTGGGGATAGTCACCTGATAGCCATTGGTTGCAATATCACCGATGGTGGTGGTGTCCTCTGCTATGGTAACATTCGGCTCGTCGGCAAGCATTTCCTGCTCCGGCAGGGCGGCGAGCACATCGGCAAATTCCGGCGCTTCTGCGGCAAGCGCAGTTCCACCCACTGCAAGGCACAGAGCCAGCGCAAACGCAAGGCCCAGCAGTTTTTTTGCACAATGTTTCATGGTGTATCCTCCTTGTGTGGGGTGGCTGCTTTTTGCCGCAAAAATCAAAAAAGGGGAGAGGGAACATCTCCCGTCTCCCCTTTGGGCTCAGGTATTATTCAGGTTTGGGTGCGGGGTTAGGTGGTAGGCTTAAGCTCAGACTTAAATACAACCTTGCCGTTGTAAGTACCAGCCTTTTCAGCAGTATCGGTAGTAGTGGTTGTCAGCTTAAACTCCAGCGCCTGATCCTTCTGGTTCGTACCAGAGGGAACACTCATGACCTCGCTATTCGTGGCATTCAGTTTCATTGGACTACCCGCGCCATCGGCAGGCTTGGCAATGGTAAAGTAAAGCTTCTGCGCAGTATTAGACGTAGTCTCAACATAAAATTTGCTCTGGGCTTCATCATAGGTCGTTTCATTCGTAGTATCAATGCTGATATGCAGGGTCTTATCATCATCAATGATGTTACTCGTCACGCAAACTTTAGGTACATTGCCCTTTCCAGCCGCGCCGTTGTCAGTTGCCGCCTTATTCTCTGCGTTTTTATCGGCTATTGCTTCAACGATACGAGTCTTGCCTACGCCTGCGTTAGCACCAAAGTCGATCTTTTTCGGGATAGACCAAGTATAGCTGCAATCAACCTTATAGGTCACCACAGTGTTGGCACTTGTTGTAGTGTCGCTGCCCTCATGCGAACCCATCTCCGGAGTAGTACCAGCACCCGTCGCAAACACCGGCATTGCGCACACAGAAACCGCCAGAGAAGCTGCAAGGAGCAGGGCGGCTGCTTTCTTCGTCAATTTCATAATCCTTATTTGGCAATGGGGCCCGCAGCTGACGGTCAGCCTTGGATTTGCCTACTCCTTTCACACCATATGGTTTGTTGATCCCCAATTCAGTTCTTTTTTTATTGTCAACACTGCCTGTCTTGCCCACCGCAAGGGGGCTCAGCCCACGGTCAGTGTCAGCTTTACAACGCCGCTGTTGGTCTTGGTGGTGCGGTCCGAAAGATAGGGCTGGCACACCACATAGGCCGGGTACTCGCCGGGGGCAAGGGCGCGGGTCATCTCCATCTTTTGCACATACAACCCGGGCGCTACAAGGCCGGACTGGAACAGCAGCTCGTCGCCGTCCTCTAAGTACAGCCCAAAGGCGATGTAGTAGCACTCCTCCTTACCGGTCAGGGTAAGGGTGTACTGCTTGCCGTCATCGGCCTGCACGGTCAGGGTCTTTTCGCCCTTATAGCCCTTGATGGCCTCGATGGTGTACACCCCATCGTCGGTCTTTTGGATGTCAAAATAGGCGGGGTCGGCGTCCAGCACCTTTGTTACCTCGGCCTGAATGCCCGCAAGACGCAGGTAATGGCTCAGCTCTGTGGCCTGACCGCTGTCCACCACCAGCTTTTCCAGCTGGGTGCCGTCTAGGCTTACCCAGTCCTCGTACCAAAGATTCTCGGCGGGGTTATGGAACTCGAACCCCTGCGTGATCTTTTTGGTCTTTGCGGGGATGGTAAAGCCGCCCCAGCCCGGCAGGGTGACGTTTTTGCTGCGGTCGATGGGGGTCTCCGGCTTGACGTACTGCGCCTGATAGGTCTCCATGGGCAGCGCGGCTGCTTCGGACGCGCCGTTGGCCGTGGCAGCGGACTTGCCGCCCCGTGCCGCGCCGGACACTGCGATGTAGCCGCCCAGCAGCAGCACCAGTACCACCAGCACCCCGATGACCACTCTGCTTGTGTTTTTGTTCTCCATGGGCTCCACGCTCCCTTTCCGTTGGAACAATAAAAAAAGCCGCCCGACCTTGTGGGCAGCTTTGATGATACGAGCAAAATCCGGCGTGCCCTTAAAAAGAACACACCTGCGGTTTTGGACGATTCCGGTATGCAGAGTATTTCCGCAAAAAAACCGGAAGCAACCGGCTGGCATCATCCGGGAAATGCCCCGAACCTTAGCCCCTATGGCTTTGCGTCCTTGCCTTTCGACAAGTTTGCCAAAAAATTGCCCAATATTTTTAAAGATTGACACATTATTTTTGTCGACAATATTATAGCATACCCCCCCCGGGTGTCAACCGGTTTTACCGGGATTTTGTTTATATTCCATGTTGTATTTTTTAGTAATGTGGCCGAAAACGTTTACATTTTGATGCTCTCTTTGTTTTATTTCCTTTTTTGTAAAGTCCGGAAGAAAGTGGCTGGGGAGCCTTTTTCAGGCGCTGCGCGCCGGATTGCCCGAGGGGAAAAGGCTCTTGTCCCGGTTCAAGCCGCAAAAATTGATTTCCGTGCCCTGCCCCCTTGCGCTGGCGGGGTTCATCGCGTATAATGGTAAATGTATCGTTATGCCAAAAAACGTGTAAGGAGCGTATTTTATATGAAGTTAGGTATCGTCGGCCTGCCCAACGTGGGCAAGTCCACTCTGTTCAACGCCATCACCTCCACCAAGAACGCGGAGGCTGCAAACTATCCCTTCTGCACCATCGAGCCGAACTCCGGCATCGTGGCAGTGCCGGACAAGCGGCTGGACAAGCTGGCCGAGATCTGGCAGACCAACAAAAAGACCCCCGCCATCGTGGAGTTCGTGGACATTGCCGGTCTTGTGAAGGGTGCAAGTCAGGGCGCAGGCCTTGGCAACAAGTTCCTTGGCCATATCCGCGAGTGCGACGCCATTGTGCACGTTGTGCGCTGCTTTGACGATGACAACATCATCCATGTGGTGGAGGACGTGACCAAGGCCGAGGCCGTGGACCCCATTGCCGATATTGAAGCCATCGACTACGAGCTGATCCTCTCCGACCTTGAGGTGGTGCAGAACCGCGCAGGCCGCATGGCAAAGGCTGCCAAGAGCGGCAACAACAAGGGCGCTGCCGCCGAGGCCGCATGGCTGCAGCAGCTGGCCGACCATCTGAGCGCCGGCAAACCCGCCCGCAGCTTCGATTTTGACCCCGCCGACACCGAGCAGCAGACCGTTCTGCACGAAATGGGTCTGCTGAGCGCAAAGCCGGTGCTGTACGCCTGCAACGTGGGCGAGGATGACCTGATGGAGGGCATCGAGAACAACAAGTACGTTCCGCTGGTGGCTGCCCGCGCCAAGGAAGAGGGCGCCCGCTACATTCCCATCTGCGCCAAGACCGAGGAGGACATTGCGGATTACAGCCCCGAGGAAAAGAAGGCATTTCTGGCCGAGATGGGCATCGAGGCCAGCGGTCTGGACAACCTGATCACCGCCAGCTACGACCTGCTGGGTCTGATCTCCTTCCTGACCGACGGCAAGAAGGAGTGCCGCGCATGGACCATCCGCAAGGGCACCAAGGCTCCGCAGGCTGCCGGTAAGATCCACAGCGACTTCGAGCGCGGCTTCATCCGCGCCAGCGTCATTGGCTACAACGATCTGGAAGCCAACAACTTCGACTACGCCGCCGTCAAGGCCAAGGGCCTGCAGC
>ENA-UONX01000722-UONX01000722.1-human-gut-metagenome-genome-assembly--contig:-P74old-NODE-722-length-42289-cov-67.120282_pt1 | contig 42289 bp, 60 predicted proteins | sample MGYA00242466_ERZ724013 | MGnify/ENA metagenome assembly ERZ724013 | reverse complement strand
ATCCCGACAACCCGCGCAAAGACGTAGGCGACGTGACCGAGCTGGCCGAGAGCATCAAAGTCAACGGCGTACTCCAAAACCTCACCGTTGTCCCGCTGATTGGAGAGATCACGAAGAAGTGGGAAGGAGAAAGCTACCGCGTCATCATCGGCCACCGCCGCCTTGCGGCCGCAAAGCTGGCTGGCTTGGAGGAGCTTCCCTGTGTTGTGGTCGAGATGTCGGAGCGGGAGCAGCTGAGCACCATGCTCACCGAGAATATGCAGCGGTCGGATTTGACCGTCTATGAGCAGGCGCAGGGCTTCCAGATGATGCTCGACATGGGTGATACCGTTGAGGACATTGCGGAGAAGTCCGGCTTTTCCACTACTACCGTCCGACGCCGCGTGAAGCTCTTGGAGCTGGACAAGGACAAATTCAAAAGGTCCGAGGAGCGCGGCGCCAGCTTGTATGACTATATGGAGCTGGACAAACTGAAAAGCCCGCAGCGCAAGAATGAAATTCTCGAATACATCGGCACCGAGAATTTCAAGTACAAGTTGAAACAGGCCATTGACGCCGAGGCTACGGAAGAACGCAGGGCTTCGTGGGTGGAGCAGTTAAGCTCCTTCGCGACGCAGATCACCGACAGAACCGGCTATAAGTTTGTCAGGAGTTTCTATGTCAACAGCGAAGTCAAGGTGGATCGCCCGGAGGATGCAGATACCGTCGAGTATTTCTTCATCGTCGAAACGTACTATATCACGCTGTTGGTCAAGGATGGGCCTACCGCCCTCACCCCGGAGGAGGAAGCAAAAAAGCGCGAGGAGCAGAGGAAGCAGGAGCGCAAGAATGCTGCCGAAAAGGCACTGACCGAAGCCACTGCCCGCGCCTATGAGCTTCGCGCCGATTTTGTAGCCACCGTTTCCGCGACCGCTATCAAAAAACACCTTGCAGACATCGTGGCGCTGTGGGCATACGCCGAATACTGGGACGATACCGGCTGGCTCTCCGAAGATGGGATCGCACAGGCCACCGGCGTTGAACCTCCTGCCGAGGAAGATGACAACGACGAAGACGATGCCGAATTTACGCTTCAGGCCGTGACCGATGCAATCAGCAAGACGCCTGAAAAGGCGCTTCTGCGAATGATCTATGTGCGCCTAGGCGACCGCAAATCCGAGGGCTATTTCCGCAGCTACTGGAACAGCTTCACTATGCAGCATGAAGAAAATGAGAAGTTGGATCGCATCTATGCACTGCTCATCAAACTGGGCTATGAAATGTCCGACGACGAAAAGGCACTCCAGAACGGAACACACCCGCTCTTTACAGAGCAGGACGCGCAGACGGAGGATTCCGATGATGAGTGATGTTCTGACCGAAATGTGCGTCTTGGGCGGCTGTGCCGCCCATCGCGCCATCACTGATGCCTGTCAGCATTGCGGAAATTACCGCTCTGAGATCGAGCGCCGCCGGGCGCTCCCTCTGACAGACGGCAGCGATGGACTAAGATTCAAGTGCGTTTCTCAAAATTCGCAGACACAGGCGATGAAAGGAGACTGCCATGAGTCAGAAACGTGAAAAACAGAAGCGCCGTGAGCGGCGCCGGGAATATGCGCCGGAACTCCGATGCTGGCAGCACAATGAGCCGCCGAAGATTCTGTTCTGGCGCTGGCGTAAATGGTATCGCTCGAAGCCGACGTTGAAGGACGGCGGGCGCTGGAGCGTAAAGGGTATGTGGAGGTATTTGGAGTGAAATCTGTACTTATCAGCATTCGACCTGAATGGTGCAAGATAATCGCCGAAGGGAAGAAAACCATAGAGGTGCGCAAGACGCGCCCCAAACTGGAATGTCCGTTCCAGTGTTACATCTACTGCACCAGTGGAAAGACGGTTCGGACGCCCCAAAAGCCTTACTGCAAAAATATTGATGGAAGCATTATTTACAAGCGGAAAATTATGAACGTCAAGGTTGTCGGAGAATTTACGTGCGACCGTATTGACACATATCCATTCGTACAGCGCAACCATCCCGAATTGAATGGTGCCAGAGATTGCACGGATGGCTGGTATGGCATATACGAGGAGGAGCTTAGAGACACTTGCCTGTCCGAAATTGAGCTGAAGCTATACGGAAGCCACGCTGATCTCTATGGCTGGCACATCTCAGGCCTGAAAATTTACGATGAGCCGCGCGAGCTAAGTGAATTTGGGAGAATACGCGATTGTGAAAAGTGCGATGAAACTCGGGCAAGCGCTTGCAACCAGTGCATATTTGATCGGGAAATAAAACACCCGCCCCAGAGCTGGTGTTATGTGGAAGGAGGTGCCGCATTATGATTAAGACGCTTTTGCTCGGAATCGGTGGCATAGGGCTTGGCTTGGCTCTTGCGCTTCTGATCATCTTCACCTACATAGGGATTCGGGAGCTTATTTTCGAATTGCGGATGAAAAAGGTCATACGCTTTCTCGATACGCCAGAGGGCAAGCGGAAGCTCGAAGATCTTTCGGACGCAGTAAGCCGCGAAACTGGCCTGCCGAAATGGGCGCTTTTCTGTGGAGCTGATGAATTTGGCAACATCATCGTTTCACCAAAATCACCCGATGCTCATATCGAACAATACGAAATGGAGGATGAAAACAATGGCCGCTTGTAAGGCGTGTATGGCTGCGCTTGTCTGGATTACGACGCCAGCTGGTAAATCCATCCCCTGTGATGCTACCCCGCGCTACTATATCGAAAAGCCGCGCGTCGGCAGTAAGAAAATTGTTACTTGGAATGGAGAGGTGCTTTCGTGTGAATATACGGAAGATCCGGCCAAGGCAACCGGTGTAGGCTATGTGCCGCATTGGGCCACCTGCCCCTATGCCGATCGATTCAAAAACGGAGGACGCAAATGAAAGAAATGGTATATAGCAGCGACCCTAATGCGGATCGTGAGATTTTGGACGAAGGGTATGTCCACGGGTATCATTACTGCATTGTCTCTCTCGGCTCTCACCCGTGCGCCTATGTTGAGATTCCCAAAGGCCATCCGTGCTACGGGCTTGACTACGGCAAGATTAAGGTGAGCTGCCACGGCGGCTTGACTTATTCCGAGAAAGGCATCGGCCCTCTGTTTCCAGATGCGTTCTGGATTGGCTGGGACTATGCGCACTTCGGTGATCGAATCGAGCTGCCGAGCTACGGCAGAAAAGGAAAGACATGGACAACGCGCGAGATTCTGGCCGATGTTGAAAAAGTGGTGTATCAGCTTTCGGGGATTGGAGGGAAATGACGTATGGAACAATCGTGCAAAAGCGGTGACCGCATTTACATTTGCAGCGCCGGCCGCGTATGGGGATTTTGGGTCGACGATGTGAGCACGCTTGATGGGCGTACAGTGCTTAGTGTGCATGGGCTCGGAACGATTGCGGCAGATGAGATTGGCAAAACCGCATTTCTCAGCTTAGAAGAAGCTGAGCGGGCTTTGGGGGAACAGAAGAATGTCTAAACCGAAAAAGCTGGGGATGCCAGCCGCTTATACCTCGAACGCCAGAGCTGATTTCCTGCGCCGCCCGAAAGCAGCGGAACGTCGGAAATGGGCTGTCGCGAGCGACGATCGGCTGGCGCGTATGGAACAGAAACGGATAGAACGTGAAAAGGAGGCTATGAGCCATGACTAGAAAACGTGCAGTCAAGCTGCTGATGGCCCGCGGATACAGCCGCAACCGGGCAAACAGGATTATGCAGAGCAAGGCACCCGGTGACAGCAATCTCCGGGCATATAGAGCATATCTTCGCTGCGAGAGTGTTTGCGATACCATTGCTCAACTCTCACGTCGTTTTTTCAAATGTCTTGTTTCCACAAACGCTCTCACCGAAGCCCTGCTCTTTATGGGTGAGGCGTTGGCTGGGAGGTGACGCGATGCCGAGAATTGATGAATTGACCTGCCGGTTTTGCGGCGCGGACAGCCGCTGCAAGGTCGAGGAAGTATATCTGTGTCCAAGAACACCGCCCATGTTTTGCGTCAGGTGTTATAATTGCGGTAGAGCGGGCAAGCCGAAGGGCACGAAGAAGACCGCGATCCGTGCGTGGAAAAAGGCTAAATGATGATGGGAAGGGGCGGCACACATGACTCTGGCACAGTTGAATGAGCATCTGGATCTTGTTCAGCAGCTTCAGAAAACAGAAGAATTGATTCAGGGCTTGTGGGATGCTGCCGTTCCCGGCGCACAAAAGCTGGATGGAATGCCTCATGCTTCGGGCGTCAATGACAAAGTTGGAATCCTCGGCGCTGAGATCGCAGACATGGAGACGCAGCGCGACGCTCTGAAAGAGCAGATCGCCAGAAGCGAGGAAACCGTCGCCGTCTGGATCGCGGGAATCGAGGACAACACGACGCGCCTTGTGTTTCGGCTGCGCTTCATCCGAGGTATGCCGTGGAAAACAGTTGCAAGTGTGCTTGGTGGTCGAAATTCCGAGGACGGCGTCAAGTCCATATGTTATCGCTTTCTTGGAACTTGCCCCGACATGACGCGCCCTGATGCCTCGTGACGCTTGCACTCACCCCTAAGATGTGATTTCATGTAAACTGTAAAATTCCAAATCAAGCCGGGCGGCGCTCCTGATCGGGGGCGCTGCTCATTTTATTCGGAAGGAGGGCTTGCCTCCACGATGCTCCTTGCGTGGAGGATGGCTCGGACCTGCAGCGTATCGCCAACGCTGCCGGCTGCGGGTACATCGAAAAAAGGAGGAAACCCTATGTTGCTCACATGAGCGGCGCGGGGTCAGCAGCAATGATCTATTTGCAAAACAACGTATTCGATGAAGCATTGGAGCGGCTGCGGATGATCTTCGACGGCCACGACGATGTGATCGTCAGTATGTCCGGCGGCAAGGACAGTACCGTTCTGTTCCGTATGGCGCTTATGGTTGCGCAGGAGCGCGGCCGTCTGCCGCTCAAGGTGTTCTGGCTCGATCAGGAAGCCGAGTGGCAAGCGACGGTGGACTATATGCAGCACATTATGGAGCTGCCCGAAGTCACGCCGTACTGGTATCAGATCCCCTTTGAATTCACAAACACGCTCTCCCCGGAGAAGAATTTCATCAGTGTTTGGAACCCGGAGGACAAAGCGATCTGGATCCACCAGCAGCACCCGCTCTCCATCAAGGAAAACCCCAGCAGCGAAAACCGATTCCATGAGCTTGTCAATGTTCTCCCGTCTTACTGCACCGATTCTGAGAATTGTGCCGTGCTGGTAGGTATGCGCATGACGGAAAGCCTGAACCGGCGCGTTGCCATCACGCAGCATGAAGCCCGATACAAAGGCGTGACGTGGTGCAAGAAGAAAGTCGGCAGGTGTCAGGTATTCTGGCCGATCTACGATTTCACCAACGATGACATCTGGACGGCCATCGCTCGGAATCACTGGGCATACAATCGTGTCTACGATCTGCAATACCAGTGGGGCTTGGCCAAGGAGGCCATGCGCGTCTCGGCGCTCATCCATGAAACCGCCTGGCACTCAATCGAAATGCTGCAGGAGTTTGAACCGGACACCTACAACAAATTCATCCGTCGCGTATCTGGCGTCGGCACATTCGCCCATACCTTCGACAGCGGCGATATTATCCCGCGCCAGCTCCCGTTTGCGTTCAAGTCGTGGCAGGAATACCGCGACTACCTGCTCGTCAATATCGTGAAGCCCGAATACCATGAGCTGTTCCGGAACCGCTGGAAGAATCAGACCGGCGACGAATGGTATCGCGTCCATGTCAAAGAGATCGTCCTGAATGATATTGACGGCACGAATAACGCAAATGCCCGCTCCCGTTTCCGTATTCGGGAAAAGGCTCCCACCTACCGCAAACGCGACGCCGCGCAGTTTGAGCAATATATGGGCAGCAAGAAATGATTTCAGATCAGCCCATTCATCAGGTCGAGTGGATACCCATTGAAAAGGTCCACGCAAACGACTACAACCCCAACAGTGTTGCCACGCAGGAGATGAAGCTGCTTTATCGCTCCGTCAAAGCGGATGGCTACACGCAGCCCGTCGTTACCATCTACGACGAAAAGAAAGACCGGTACGTTATCGTCGACGGCTTTCACCGATACAGCATCATGCGCAGATTCAAAGACATCTACGCATCCTGCGAGGGGAAGCTGCCCTGTGTCGTGCTCCACGGCAAGACCATGAATGACCTCATGGCCTCGACCGTTCGGCACAACCGCGCCAGAGGCAAGCACTCCATTAACGGTATGTCCAATATCGTCATGGAAATGCTGATGAACGGCGCGACCGATCTGCAGGTCTGCAATGAGCTTGGCCTAGAACCGGAAGAACTGGTGCGCCTCAAGCACATCACCGGCTACGCGAAGCTCTACGAAAACAATTCATTCACACGCGCTGCGATCTCCGAGAATCAGGCGCGTCAGCTTCAGAAGTATCGAAAGGAGGCTGGCGCTGATGGAGATTGTTAATCAGATCGTGATGAAGAAGATTTCCGAGGTCAAGCCCTATGTCCGCAATCCTCGGAAGAACGACAAGACCGTCAACCTGCTTGTCGAGATCATCCCGAAGGTTGGCTTCAACGTGCCGCTGGTCATCGACCGCAACGGCATCATCGTCAAAGGCCACGCCCGTTATGCTGCTGCCATTCGGCTCGGCATGGAGGAAGTACCCTGCGTCGTGACGGACGCCGACGAGGAAACAATCAAGCTCGACCGCCTGGCAGACAACCGTATTTCTGAGTTCTCGGAGTGGATCAACGATGAACTGCTCCACGAGATCGACATGCTCAACCTTGACTTTGATTTCGACCTTGAGTCCCTTGGCTTCCCAGCTCCCAGCGATGACTTTGATGCCGACGCCCTTTTCGATGATGGGGTGGTCGGTGAATCCGAAGAGGATCGTCGTGCCAGATACCAAGCCTATCTGGATAACGCCGCAAAGGAAGAAGCGCAGAATGTTGCAATCACCACGCAGGAGCAGGTAGACCGCGCCAAAGCGTCTGCTCTGAGCGTGGCCGAGAAGCCGCCCAAGTACGCCAAGGTTGTTTGTGAGCATTGCGGCCACGTCATGTTCATCAAGGAGGGTGATGCAGTTTTCTCCACCGAACAATCGTAGCCCCCGGTAATTATTCGTAAGGGCTGGGTGGGTATGCAGCCAATCCCTTGTCAAATCCGTACAGATGTGAGGCGATAAACGATGCAAGAACAAGAGAAGATTCCTGTCTGGGTGCAGATCGTCAATGGAAAGACGGTGTGCATCTGCCATCGAGGGCGCAAAGGCTGCAAGAAGCCCTGCGAGAAGGACGTTGTCACGCGCGATAAGTTTGCTGGGTGGCAGGGTATCATGCGTCGTGATCGATTCGGCCGCTGAAAAGGTACTGTCGGGAGGGGGCGGCATCTGCTGCGGGCTCGACGACCCCATTTTTCGCCTAGTTAGTTTCCTGTTTTTCGGGTAATTTCGTTACGATTACCGCTGGAATATGCGCTGGTGTCGAGACAGATACCGCGCATTTTTCATACCACGGCGCGGGTGAGGCATACCGCGCCGACCTCCTAATGTTCATATGGTCACATCGGGGTAAGGACCACGCCCGTGCAGCACGGGTGCCGCGGTGGAATTCCGCTGAGCCTCATCCGAAAAAGTATGAAAGGAGTTTGCTATATGGCTGAAACAAAAGCAAAGATCGATGCCGAAGCAGAAGTGAGCACGACGGAGCTTGCCGCGATCCTCGGCGTGACAGCACGCCGGGTGCAGCAGATGGCGCAGGACGGCACGATTATTCCCGTCAGGCGCGGCTACTTCCAGCTCGGCGACGCTGTTCAGCGATATATCAATTTCCTTTCCAAGCCGCAGATCAGCGAAGCCGAGCAGAAGCTGGAAACAGCAAAACGGCAGTCTGAAGCACAGCTCAAGTTATCCAAAGCCCAGCTTGCAAAAATGGAGGTCGAGGAGCTGAAAGGAAAGCTGCACCGCTCGGAAGATGTGGAGGGCTTCACGGAAGACCTGATCTACACCATCCGCGGCGCGCTGCTGTCGCTTCCGGGACGGCTGTCCGTTGACGTCACCGCCGCGCAAAGCCCCGCCGAAGCTGCTGAGATCATCCGCAAGGAAGTCCATAAGGTCATGCGGGAGCTGGCAGCGTATCACTATGACCCTGAAAAATATGCAGAAAAGGTGAACGAGCGGCGCGACTGGAGTAATGCGGGGCGCAGCTATGACGAAGAATGAGGCATCGACTGATGCGCTGAAAAAAGCCGAAGCTGAACGTCAAGCCAGACGACGCGGAGCGGCGCGTCTGAATAGAGCCATGCGAAAGGCTCTGTCCGGCATGACGCCGCCAGACGATCTCACGGTATCCCAGTGGGCAGAAGCCAAGCGCCGCCTTTCAGCTGAAAGCGCAGCCGAGCCCGGACCTTGGCGCACAGAGCGCACGCCTTATCTGCGCGAGCCGATGGACGCTTTTACGGACCCAAAGGTTCGGCACATCGTCATGGTGGCCGCATCGCAGGTCGGCAAGTCCGAGTTTCTGAATAACTGCATCGGCTACATCATTGACGAGGACCCCGGCTCTATTCTGTTCATTCATCCCACAACCATCGACGCGCAGGAATATTCCAAGCTCCGTATCGCGCCGATGCTGCGCGACAGCCCGGCTCTGCGGCAGAAGATCGCCGCGCCGAAAAGCCGCGACTCTCACAATACGCTTCTCCAAAAGGCCTATCCGGGCGGCATCCTTACGATGTGCGGCTCGACCGAGGCACACGCGCTGGCATCAAAGCCTATCCGCTATGTGTTCGGCGACGAACGCGACCGATGGGCAACGAGCGCCGGCAATGAGGGCGATCCGTGGGATCTGGCAATGGCCAGGCAGACCACGTTCTACAATGCGAAGGCCGTCGAAGTATCAACTACGACGATCAAAAATGCCAGCGCCATCGAATCTGCCTACTACACAGGCACGATGGAGCGGTGGAACTCCAAATGCCCGCATTGCGGCGAGTACCACGAAATCCGCTGGTCTGATATTCGCTTTGAGTACGACGAAATCATCGTCTCTCACAAGAAGACCTACAAGGTCAAGAAGGTGTACTACACCTGCCCCGGCTGTGGCTGCATTTCCACGGAAGCGGAGATGAAACGCGCCCCGGCAAAATGGATTGCCGAGAATCCGGAAGCCTACGGCCAAGGAACCCGTTCTTTCTGGCTGAACGCTTTCGTCAGCCAGTGGGCTTCGTGGGAATCTATCGTCCTGAAATATCTCAATGCGCTTGGCAGCACGAAAAAGATGCAGGTCGTTTTCAACACCTGCTTCGGTGAGCCGTGGGAAGACCGCGGCGACATTGAGGATGAGGATTCGCTGCTCGCTCGCCGCGAGGACTACGGCAAGGACAAAAACGGCGAGCCGGTCGAGCTGCCGCCGGGCGTCCTCGTTTTGACGGCTGGCGTTGATACGCAGGATGACCGCATGGAGTATGAGATCGTCGGGCACGGGTTCTTCGGCGAAACATGGGGCATTGAAAAAGGAATCGTCATGGGGCGCCCGGATGATGACGCCACATGGAACAAACTCGATGAAGTTGTGTTCGACCGTGTGATGCGTTTTGAGAACGGCGTCGGCCTGCGGGTGTCTATGTCCTTCGTGGATGAGGGCGGTCACTTCACGCAGAGCGTTCGCGCACAATGCAACGCCAGAATCAGCAAGAAAGTATTCTGCATCAAAGGTATGCCCGGACAGGATAAGCCTTATATCTCACCGCCGAAAAAACAGAAGATCTTCGTCAATCAGATTGCGGTCGGCACCTGCTGGCAATATCAGCTCGGCGTCGATTCCGGAAAGGAAATCATCATGGATAATCTGCGCGTACAGACGCCCGGACAGAAATACTGCCATTTTCCGAAGCGCGACGATTACGGCAGCGCCTATTTTGCGGGTCTGCTGTCGGAAACGAAGGTTTATGATCCGAACAAGAAGCAGCCGTGGTCGTGGAAGAAGATTCCCGGACACGAGCGCAACGAGCCTTTGGACTGCCGCAACTACGCGCTGGCCGCGTTCAAGGCTCTGCCCAAGAATCTTGATGAGATTGACCGCCAGATCAAGGCCGCCTCCGGTGTCCGTGTGCCTGCTCCGCCCTCGGCGAACATCACACCGCCGAAGCGCCGCACGGCGCAGCGCGGCAGGCAGAAATACTACGACGATTGGTAAGGAGCGTGTTTTATGGCAAGCAGAATCATCATCGAGAAGCGGCTCGCATTCCGCGAAGCGGCGCTTGAAAAGCTCTACGACGCATACACGGCGTTGGTTGACGGCGGCGTAAAATCCTACATGATCGATGACCGGCAGCTCACCCGTTTTGATCTCCCGGCGCTGTCTGAGGAAATTAAGCAGATGGAGAACGAGATCGATCAACTGACCTCGGAGCTGAACGGCAGCAAGCGCCGCAAGGCATTCGGCGTCATCCCCCGCGATTGGTGACCTTTTTCGTGAGGCCACGAAAATGATAAATACAGCAATTCGCCCGAAAGGGCTTTTGCACGGACAGTCTGGCGGAGTTTTCTCCTTTCGCCGCCAGACCGTCCGCTTTCTATTTCACAGGAGGCGAAAGCATTGAGCAAGAAAAATCATCGCCAGAGCGCCGCACCGTATGCCAAGGGGTATAGCGAAGCTGGCGCGAGCGTCACCCGGCGCGCGCTCAAGGGGTTCACCCCAGACAGCGGTTCGCCCAACGAAGATATTAACCGCAACAACGCCACGCTGCGCCAGCGGTCGAGAATGCTTTATATGGCATCGCCCGTGGCCACGAGCGCCATCAACACCAACCGCACAAAGGTTGTCGGTACCGGCCTGACGCTGAAAGCGACCGTCGACCGTGACCTGCTGGGGCTTTCTCCGGAGGCGGCAAAAGAATGGCAGCACAAGGCCGAGATGGAATTTCGGCTCTGGGGCGGTAAAAAGCAGAACTGCGACGCGCTCGGCCTGAACAACTTCATGGCTCTGCAGCAGCTCGCGCTCAAATCGTGGCTCATGTCCGGAGACGTGTTTGTCCTGGTGAAGCGTTACCCGGCGACGCCGCTGAATCCATACTCCATGCGGCTGCACGTCATTGAGGCAGACCGTGTTTCCACGCCTACCGACTTCAGCGGAGGCTATACCTACGGCGGCTTCATGGACGCTGTCGTTCCGGACGGGAGGCCCGGCGCCGGTCACCGCGTTTTCGACGGCGTGGAGGTCGACAAAAACGGCCGCGTCGTTGCCTATTACATCAGTAACACCTATCCGCACCAGATCACGACCGAGAAACAGGAATGGACGCGCGTCCCGGCCTACGGTGAGCGCACCGGCCTACCGAATATCCTGCACATCATGGACAGCGAGCGCCCCGATCAGTACCGCGGTGTTCCGTATCTGGCGCAGGTTATTGAACCGCTTCTGCAGCTTCGCCGCTACACGGAATCGGAGCTGATGGCCGCGCTGGTGCAGAGCTTCTTCACGGCGTGGATTGAGACGGAAACCGATCCGTCCGGTACGCCATTCAATGAAGTCGGTACAGGAGACATTGCCGGCGTTCCGACCGCCAGCCCGGATGGCGCTGGCGCGAGCAATATTTCCGACGATCCCAACGAGTACGAAATGGGGCCGGGTACGGTAGCGCATCTTGCCCCCGGCGAGAAAGTTGTTTTCGGCAGTCCGAATATCCCGACCGCAGGATTCGAGACGTTCGTGAAGACAATTTGCCGTCTGGTCGGCTCGGCGCTGGAGCTGCCTTATGACGTACTCATCAAGGAATTCAACAGCTCCTATTCTGCGAGCCGCGGTGCGCTGCTGGAAGCATGGGAAGCGTTCAAAATGCGCCGGTCTTGGTTCGTGAATGACTTCTGCCAGCCGATCTACGAGCTGTTCATGGCTGAAGCTGTTGCGCTCGGACGCATCAATGCTCTGGGCTTCCACACAGATCCGCTCTTGCGCGAGGCGTGGTGCGGCGCTCGCTGGATCGGCCCGGTGCAAGGCTCCCTCGACCCGAAGAAGGAGGCCGAGGCCGCTCTGATGCTGACCAACCGCGCCATCAAGACGAACGATCAGGTCACGCGCGAAATGTCTGGCGGCGACTGGGAAGAAAACGTCGATCAGCTTGCGCGTGAAAATGAATTGCTCGCGGCCATCGGGAGTGTGCAGCAGCCAGCAGGAAACACACCGCCCGCGAGCGGTGAAGAATGAAGGAGGAATCGGGCATGAAAACGAAAAATGCGCCGGCTATTTCGATCAGCAAAAAGGTCTACACCATGGCCACTACGGATGAATCTGGCAGCTCGGCCGAGATCACCATGTATGGCGACATCTACGAGCAGCAGCCGACAAACTGGTGGGGTGAACCCATTGAGGGGCAGTACATTCTGCTCAGCGAGTTTTTGGAGGACCTCAAGCAGATTTCTTCCTGCAAGAACATCACAATCCGCATGAACAGCTACGGCGGCGACGCCGGGGCCTCGAACATGATTCATAACCGGCTGCGCGAGCTTTCCCGAAGCGGTGCAAAGCTCACCTGCATTGTGGACGGCGTGGCCATGTCGGGCGGCAGCATCATCATGTGCGCCTGCGATACGGTCAAGGTCAATCCGTCCAGCATCATTATGATTCACAAGTGCTGGCAGTTTCTTTTCGGCGGCTATAACGCCGATGAGCTGCGGGAGCAGGCTACGCAGCAGGACGCATGGGATAAGATGCAGTCCGAGGTCTACAAGCGCAAAACCGGGCTTTCTGAAACCGTCATCATGCACATGATGGCAGACACAACCTACATGACAGGCCGTGAGGCCATTGAAAAGGGCTTCGCGGATGAACTGATCGAAGACGCCGAGCCTGTCGGTATTGCTGCCAGCGCAGACGGGCGCAGCCTGTTCGTGCGCGGCAAGCAGTTTCATCTCGCTCCGGGCATGTTTGCCCCGGACAACATTCCTACGGTCGATTCCGAGGCAGCGGCCCCGGTTGAGGCGAATAAAAACAAGCCGGAGAATCCCGGCGAAGAAGGAGGAAACTCTATGACACTGGAAGAGCTCCGGGCAAAATACCCGGACGAAATCGCTCAGGCTGAAGCTGCTGCACGGGCCGCTGTCGATCACACCGAAGCGGTCAATGCGGCGGTTCAGGCCGAACGGGAACGGATGCAGGAAATTGACGAGGTTGCCAGCCTGCTCGATCCTGCCGACGTGCGCGAAGCCAAGTATGGCGAAAAGCCTTGCACCGCCGCCGATCTGGTGATGGCCGACGCGAAGAAGCGCGCCAAGCAGGGCAAGAAATTCCTGTCCGACCTCAAGGACGATGCCGACGAATCCAACGCCGAAGACGTTGGCGCGACGCCTCCCCCCGCTGAGGAAGACGAAGAAGACGATGATGCGAAAAAGACCCCGGAAGCGCGGATGGCCGATGCAAGAGCCAAGGTTTCTGCGCTGTTCGGCAAGAAGGAGGGCTAAGCTATGACGAACCTGAGCAAGAAACTCGGCGAAATGAATTTCGACGGTCTGTTTACGGACGTCGTGCCTGCCGTTCAGGTACGCGGTGGCACCATTCGCAAGCAGACCACTTCTGCTGTCACGCTCAAGCGCGGCACGATCCTCGCAAAATCCTACGGCACGGCTGGCGACGGCAAGCTGGTGATTCTCGGCTCTACCGCCGCAAACAATGAGACCCTGACGCCGGATTGCGTACTCTGCGACGATGTTACCGTTGGCACTGACGCCGACGAAAAGGTTGCGGTCTACACGGCCGGCTGCTTCGACCCCGACAAGGTAAGCGTCGCTGCCAGCTACAACATCACCGAAACCGACAAAGACAATCTGCGTATGCGCGGTATCGTCTTCAAGGACGCTACCGCCGCCAACTAAGGAGGGAAACCCATGAGTGCAGAACTGAATTTCTTTGATACCTATGTCCTGATGGCGATCACCGAAGAAATCGTGCCCCGGCAGACGTTCTTCAAGGACCGCTACTTCCCGACCGGCGATGGCGACATCTTCGCGTCTGACAAGGTGCTGACCGAGTACCGTAAGGGCGACCGCAAGATGGCGGCGTTCGTATCCTCGCGCGCCGGTGATATTCCGATGGAGCGCCGGGGCTACGAAATCCATGAGCTTCAGCCCGCGTTCATTGCGCCCTCCCGTCTGCTGACGATGGACGATCTGCGCAAGCGCGGTTTCGGCGAAGCAATCTACGCCAACAGCACCCCGGCCCAGCGCGCAGCCCGTCTGCAGCGTGACGATCTTGCAGACATGGAACTTCGTATCACTCGCCGTGAAGAGTGGATGGCTGTTCAGACCATGATCAACAACGCCTGCACGATGCAGTCCTACATCGATGACAAGACTGAGGGTGAGAAGCTGTATGTGCAGTTTTACGACACGACGAGCGATCACATCTACACTGTCAACACCAAGTGGAACGCAACGAACGAGAAGGGCAAAGCGTTCTTCGGCGACGTGAAGAATATGTGCCGCAAGCTCTCCAAGCGCGGTCTTCACGCAGCCGACCTCGTGATCGGCTCTGATGTTGCCGACGCGATTCTCGGTCTGGATGACGTCAAGACCCTGCTCGACCGCAACAGCGGCATCATCATCGGCACGATCGATCAGCAGCTCAGCCCCTATGACGGCGTTGTCTACATGGGTACGCTGAACTTCGGCGGCTTCCGTCTCAACGTGATTTGCGTGGACGAAACCTACGTCGATGACAGCGGTGCGGAGCAGAGGTACTTCCCCGCGACCTCCGCAATGGTCACGGCTCCCGATTGCGGCCACATGATGTACGGCCAGATCACGCAGATCGATTACGGTTCGACCGACTTTACCACCTACGTTGCAAAGCGTGTGCCGAAGTTTGTCCTTGACCAGCCCGGCGATAAGCGCAAGCTGCGCCTTGCCACCCGCCCGCTGGCGGCACCGAAAGATGATTGCCCGTATATCTACGCGGCAAACGTCGTGGCCTGATCGGCGTGTGAAAGGAGTACGGCATGAAAATTGAAATTATCAGCGGCTCCTACGGCTGGCGTAAGACCAAGGACGCCATGCCGAAGCTCGTTGAGCGCGGCGGCATCTGCGAGGTGGATGAAGCCGAAGCAAGGCGTCTCGTCGCGCTCGGCGTCGCAGCAATCGTCCGCGAAGTAGACGAAGCGCCTGTTGCAAGCGGCAGCACGACCGAAAACGGCGACACCCCCTGCGTCGATATGCCCAGCGAAGAAAACGGCGCAGAGAGCGACGCAGAGGCCCATCTTGACGCGGAGCAGTTGCAGGAAATGACGGTGGCGCAGCTCAAAGAGCTTGCCGCCGATCTTGGCATTGAAACAGCAAAGCTCCGCAGGAAAGACGACCTGATTGCGGCAATCGCTGCCGTACCTGTCGAGCCGGGCGAGGAAGTCGGCGAAGACGATCTTCCTGATTTGAGCGCCGACGCTCCGGTGGTATGAGCAAATTCAAGGACATGGTCGCGCGTGACAACGCGCGGACCTTTATGAACCTTGACGAGTTTGCGGAGAAGCGAATCGTTGTCTACGACGGCGTGACCTACGACGGCGAAGATCACGCCGGTATTCCGGTCGTGCTGTCCGGGCTGAAAGAGAAAGACCGCCGCCAGCTTATGAGCGACCATATTCAGGGCCTTTTCCTCGTTTCGTCCGTGCTGCATTGCAGGATTCAGGATCTCGGCGGCAACCAACCGGAGAAAGGGACGCGCATGGAGATCAGCGATTCCGATGACGCTACATTCTTCCGACGCTTCTACGTCGCCTCGTCGGTCTGCGAGCTGGGGCTGCTTCGCGTGGAATTGGAGGCGTTCAACGAATGAGCAGCTTCTATGTTGAATTCATCGGCGCAGAGAAATTCCAGAACGCAGAGCAGATGCTTGCTGATGTGCCGGGCGGCATGGAGCGTGCGCTGAAATCCGCAACGAAACGTGCCGTATCTTTCCTGCGAACGCAAAGCACGAAAGAAATCCGGCAGCGGTATGACATCTCGCGGAAGAATATCCGCGCCGAGCAGAACATCCGCGTCAATTACCGCTACTTCAACGGCATTGAGGCGCGAGTTTCATTCCGCGGCAACAAAATTCCGCTCTGGCGCTACGGCGGTTCGTCTCCGAAGACGCCGACCGTCAACCCTGATAAGACCGTCATGGCCATTGTCAACGGCAATCTTCGCCCGGTTCATCCGGGCATTGCTGCGGCAGGCCATCAGCTTGTTTCGACTTCACCGACCACGTTCTCCCGTGCGTTCGTCGCGCAGATGAAATCCGGACACATCGGCATTTTCGAGCGGACGGGCGGCAAGACGGCGACTGGAGACGCGGAGATCAAGGAAATCATGGGTTCGTCCGTTCCGCAGATGCTCGGCAACGAAGATGTCCAGGAAAGCCTCGCCGAAAAGACGATGGCGAAAATGGATGAACGTTTGGAGCATGAAGTGAACAGAATCCTTGCTGGATGGGGAGGTTAAATTTTGACACGGCTGAATTTACTGGACGCGCTCACGAGCTTCACGAATGAGGTCATGCGCGAAACGCTCCTTCCCGTGCGGCGGCAGAAGGGCGACGAGGAAGAACCTGCCGAACGCCCGCCGCTGGTCTACCGCCAGCGTCTGCCCGACGTCAAATCCGCGACCTCAAAAGCGCCGTACATTCTGCATCAGATCGTCACTGGCGAAGATGAGCAGAAGCCCGGCGAGCCGACGGACAGCAGCGTTGAGGTTCGCTCTCTTTTCTGCGTGTACGGCGAAGACGATCAGGAAGGCGCGCTGCGGCTGCTTACGACGGTCGAGCATTTCCGCCAAGAGCTTCTGATGCACGGCGTGATCGCCAAGCAGTTTGCGCTGGATCTTACTCAGAAGCTGTCCACACTCTACTACACCGACAACACCGCGCCGTACTTCTGCGCGGAGCTGGTGTCGGTCTGGAAAATCCCCAGTGTCAACAGGGAGGCATTTGCATGGTAAAAGCCAAAGGCAAGGCCGGTGCGAAAAGCGCCGGCTTTTGTATGTACATCGGGCCGAGCATCGTCGGCACGATCCAGCAGGCACGTATTCTGTACGGCGACAAGCAGGACGCGCTCGCGCAGATCTCGGCAGCGGTTGAGAAATATCCGCTGATTGCTTCGCTGGTCATCCCCGGCGATCAGGTATCCGATGCAAGAATCAAAGCCAAAACGCCCGGTAATCTGCTCTACGTGAATTATCACAAGCTGGCAGACCGGAGAAAGAAGGAGGAGTAACCATTGAAGCATGGCGTATATGTGCGGGAGCAGAAAACGAGCGTTTCGACGCCCGTTGTCGCTGAATCCGGTGTGCCGTTTGTTGTCGGCACCGCACCGGTTCACTCCGCAGAATCCCCGGCCGCGCTCTTTACCCCGGTGCTTTGCACCGACTGGGAAGACGCGGTAAAGAAGCTGGGCTATTCCGACGACTGGAAGACCTACACGATCTGCGAAGTCATGTACTCGCATTTCAAGCTGTTCCAGCGCCAGCCCATCATCTTCTGCAACGTGCTTGATCCGAGCACCAACAAGGAGGCCGTCGCGGGCGCGGAAGTCACCCTTTCTGGTAAGCAGGCAAAGCTGCCGTTCGACGCGATCCTGTCCAGTCTCGTTGTCAAGGCGGCGTCTTCGTCTGAATCGGCGCTTGTCAAGGACACGGACTATGCCGCGTACTACTCGGACGGCAACCTCATTGTCGAGACGATCGAGGACGGCGCAGCCAAGGCCGCGACCAAGCTGTATATCAGCTACGACAAGATCAAGACCGCCGACATCGACGACGATGACATCGTCAAGGGCATCGAGGCCATCGACCTTTGCATGGCAACCGTCAGCACCACGCCCGACCTCATTATCGCGCCCGGCTGGTCGCATACCAGCACGGTGCAGGCCGTCATGGCAGCGAAAGCCGAAGTCATCAACGGCATTCTCGGTGCAAAGTCCATCTGCGACATCGACTGCTCCGCCAGCGGCGCACGCAGCTATGATGCCGTCGCCGCGAAGAAGTCTGCGACGAACCTGATCGACCCGGCTCAGATCGCGGTCTGGCCGCAGGTGAAGCTCGGCAGCAAGCAGTTCCATCTCTCCACGCAGCTCGCGGGCCTGATGGCGAAGGTGGACAGCGGCAACGACGGTGTGCCGTATGAATCGCCCTCTAATAAGGCCCTCCAGTGCGACGGCGCTTGCCTGGAAGACGGCACAGACGTCACCCTCACGCTGGAGCAGGCGAACATTCTGAACGCCAACGGCATTTGCACGGCGCTCAAGTTTATGAATGGCTTCGTGGCGTGGGGCAACTACACCGCCTGCTACCCCAGCAACACCGACATCAAGGACTATTTCATCCCGATCAGCAGAATGTTTAAGTGGGTCGGTAACTCCCTCATCAAAACGTTCTGGTCGAAGACGGACAGCCCGATGAACCGCCGTCTGCTGGACAACATCAAGGATTCCGCGAACAACTGGCTCGCAGGTCTTGTGGGCAGCGAGTATCTGCTCGGTGCCCGCGTTGAGATCCTCGACTCCGAGAACCCTATGACGGATCTCATGGCCGGTATCGTGAGAATCCACATCTACATGACGCCGCCCAGCCCTGCACAGGAGATCGACTTCGTACTCGAATACGATACCGATTACGTGCAGAGCGCGTTGGCGTGACGAAGGAGGACTGAACAATGGGAATGGTAGATCAGGCCGTAATCAACTTCGCCTGCTACGAAGACGCCAAAGACTTCCTCGGTCTGGCTTCCGTAACGTTGCCCGACGTTGATTTCATCACCACGACCGTTTCCGGTGCCGGTATTGCCGGTAACGTGGAAGCGCCGATCATCGGCCACATGAACGCGATGACTGCGCAGCTCAAATTCCGCACCTTCAGCACCGAAAGCCTGAAGCTGCAGGAGCCGCGCGAGCATAACGTCGATCTGCGCGCACCGCAGCAGGTGTACGACCCGATTGCGGGCGTTTACAAGACGCAGTCCGTCAAGCACGTCCTTGTGCTTGTTCCGAAGACGCTGTCGAACGGCAATGTTGCCCCGGCATCCCCCACGGACGGCTCTGGCAGCTACGCCGTGCGCCGCTGGGTAACGTACATCGATGACGCAAAGGTCATGGAGCTTGACCCGTACAACTACATCTGCGAGCTGAACGGCGTCGACTATCTTTCCGACACCCGCAAGGCACTCGGTAAATCGTAAATCTTTGGGGCGGCGCGTGATGCGTCGCCCCGTCATTTTTGAAAGGAGTTTCGAATCATGGAAAACAAGAAGCAGAACACCGCCGCAGAAGAAAGCGGCAACATCTTCGCAGTCGCGGAGAAGCAGGACGAAGCAACCGCCAACGACGGCGTCTTCACGCTGCATCTTACGCGCCCTCTGGAGCATGAGGGCAAGACCTATTCCGATCTCACGTTCGATTTTGACAGCCTGAGCTGCAGTGACTCTCTGGCGATTGAACGGGAGCTGCAGATGCTCGGCCATACGGTGATCGTTGCGAATTTCGACAGCGAATACCTCATCCGCGTATGCGTCAAGGCGTGTACGGAGCCCCTTGGCATTGATGCGCTGGGCAAGCTCAGTATCCGCGATTTCAACCGTCTGCGGAACACCGTAAGAGGTTTTTTATCGAGCAAGGAGTGATCGTCGGAGATGGCGGCGTATGGCTTCGCAGGCAATGCCTCGCCATGGCCCGGACGAACAACACTCCGGTAGATTTCTGGTTATCTCTCCGGCTCGGTGAACTTTCGCAATGGGTAAAAGCCTCTAATGCGCTGATTGCCGAGGAAATGGAGAAGCGAAAACAAAAACGCAAATGAAAGTGAGGCGGAGATATTGGCATCGCGGAAAGAATATGAGATGCTATTTGCGCTCGAAGCGCAGCTTGGCCGCGAGTTTCGCTCGACCTTTGCAAAGGCCCGCGGCGAGCTCGGCGACACAGCCAATAGTGCAGAATCTTTCGGCAGCCGCGCGACACAAGCTGTGGACGCGGTGTCGAGCGTTCTTGCTGCGGCTGGTATCTCCGCTGCGCTTAAAGAAATAAAAGAAGGCTTCGACGAATGCGCACAGGCGTCGATGGACTTTGAATCGGCAATGACAGGCGTCGCAAAAACGACCGATCTGACAGACGAAGAACTGGCGGATATGTCGGACGCGATCAAAGCCATGTCCACCGAGATCCCGGCATCTACGACCGAGATCGCCGCCGTCGCCGAAGCTGCCGGTCAGCTTGGTATTCAGAAAGACGCGCTGCTCGATTTCACGCGCGTTATGACGATGCTCGGCACAGCGACGAACATGACAGCCGAAGATGCCGCGACCGCCCTCGCACGGTTTGCGAACATTACAGGTATGTCCGCAGACAATTACGACCGCCTCGGCGCTGTGATCGTTGACCTTGGCAACAACTTTGCGACGACCGAATCTGAGATTACGCAGATGGGTACGCGCCTTGCCTCTGGCGGCAAGCTGGCCGGTCTGACGGAACCGCAGATCATGGCGCTCGCCGCGGCAATGTCTTCTGTCGGCATTGAGGCCGAAGCTGGCGGTACGGCCATGACGCAGACGCTCAACGCCATCGAAAAGGCTGTTGCAACCGGCGAGGATTCCTTACAGAGCTTCGCAGATGTCGCGGGAATGTCTGCGGATTCGTTCGCAGAAATGTGGAATACGGACGCTCTGGGCGCTCTGACGGCGTTTATCCGCGGACTTGGCAATCTGGACGAGCAGGGCGAAAGCGCCGTTCTGGTGCTGGAAGACCTCGGCCTTACCGGCATTCGCCAGAGCAATATGCTCAAATCCCTCGCCCTGGCAGCAGACCAGATGGACAGCGCCGTACAGACGGCAAATACCGCGTGGGATGAGAATATCGCTCTGACGAACGAAGCCAACAAGCGATACGCCACCACGCAATCCAAGCTGGACATGATGCAGAACGCCTACAACAACCTCAAGGTTGCCGTAGGCGATGCTTTTACCCCGGCGCTACGCGATGCTTACGACGCCGGTACGGACGTGCTGAACGTCCTCGGCGAGTTTGTGCAGGAGAATCCTGCGCTCGTCAAGGGCGTTGCAACATTCACGGGCGTAGTCGGCGGCGCAACGGTCGCATTGACGGCATACGCCGCAATCTCCAAAGTCATTAAAGCGCTGGACATTGCCACAACATTCGGTGGAATGGCCGGGCCGATTATGTTGGGCGTGACCGCCGTGGCTGCGCTGGCCGGTGGAATCGTGGCGATGGCTGATGCCGCCGAAGACCGTGCGGCTCCGTCCGTAAAGGAATTGACGGAAGCAGCGCGTGACATGAACGAAGCGCTTGCCGACGCAAAGTCTGGCTTCGATGATTCTGTCGGCAGCACAATGGCAACGGCCACAGTTGCGGAGCAGTACATTGACCGCCTGAAAGAGTTGGATTCTGTCGGTGAAAAAACGACTGCCCAGCAGCAGGAGTATCACGGAATCCTCATGAAGCTGGTTGAGACCATTCCGGAACTATCCAGCTATATCGACCTTGAAAACGACTCCATCGACGGCGGCACGGCAGCGCTCGAAGCAAACACGGACGCATGGGTGGAAAATGCCCGCGCACAGGCATACCAAAACGAGCTTTCCGAGATCTATGCGAAGTATGCCGATGTTGAAATCGAACGGGCAAAGCGCCGGGCAGAGCTGACGGATGCAGAAGAAGCCGCGCATGAAGCCACTCAGGCCTATAATGACGCGCTCGCCAAGCAAAACGCGCTTTACGCCGAAGCGCAGAAAAAGGCTGATGCCTATTACGAAGAAACCGGCGTTCTCCGTGATGCCGAATACTTCCTTGGTGACGAAATCAACGCCGTCAACGATGAGGTCACAGACGCCAACATCGCATGGATTGAGGCCGCGACGCACGTTACAAACCTGAAAGAAGCGATTGAGGAAGACAACAATGCGCTCAGTGCGGCGGATGAAGAAATTCAGGCCGTAACGGACGCATACGAAAGCCTCACGGAAGCAACGGATGATTCGACCGAAGCAACCGAAAATGCTTCGCGCGGACAGACGGAGCTGAACACCGAGATCAGCAACGTCAAGGAACGTGTTGAAGCTCTCCAGCAGGCGTATCAGGAAGCCTACAAAGCCGCTGCAGAAAGTGTTCAGGGCCAATATGCGCTTTGGCAGGAGGCAGACAGCATCGTTGCAACTTCCGCTTCCAGCATCAACAGCAATCTCCAAGGCCAGATCACGCATTGGCAGACCTACAATGATAATCTGGCCAGTCTTCGAGACAGAGCCGGTGATATTGAGGGCCTGACCGACATGATCGGTTCTTTCGCAGACGGCAGCTCCGACAGCGTGAATGCGATTGCCGGTATGGCTGCGGCCAGCGACGAAGAATTGGCCGCGATGGTCGAAAGCTGGAATAAGCTGCGCGAGGAACAGAATAAAGCCGCTGAGGACATTGCAGACTTCCGCACCAGTTTCTCCGAAACTATGGAGGCGTTCAGCGGAGACCTCGAAGACACCATTGACGGCATGGATCTTGGCACGGAAGCTGCAGAGGCAGGCCGTGCGACCATTCAGGGCTTCATTGATGGTGCGACCGGAATGCTGTCGACGGTGCAATCGGCGTATTCCCAGCTCGGATACGCCGCCCTCGCTGCTCTCAGCCGAAACGTGCAGAACAATAATTCTGTTGCTTCGAGCCGCCGCATGAGCGGGTTCTCCCGATATGCCAGCGGCACAACCTCTGCCGAGGCCGGTCTTGCCCTCGTCGGAGAAGAAGGCCCGGAGTTTGTGATGATGCGCGGCGGCGAAGCGGTCTTGAACGCGGCCGACACGCACAGTGCCATCGAAGCTATGACTTCCACTTCGGATAGCTCCGTTCCAGTGCAGGTCAACATCACAGTCGAGGGCGATGTCAACGACGGCGTTATGGAGCGCCTTGAAACCTATGGCGAGGAATTTGCCGCACAGGTACGCGCGGTGATTCGTGAAGACAATATCAACGCGCAACGGGGGGCGTACAGATGAGCAGAATCTACACGACTGTGCAGGGCGATATGTGGGATATGATCGCCTACAAGGAGATGGGCAGCGTAGACTATACCGACGATCTGATGAACGCCAATAGCTCGCTGCTCAGTTATTTCTCCTTTCCAGCAGGCGTCATGCTGACAATCCCTGATGTGGTGGAGCGCAGCGCATCTACGCTGCCGCCGTGGAAGCAGGTGCAGCGATGAGCAGCCGAAATCTCGCCAGACGCACAAAGGCCGAGGTTTCCTTCGGCGGCATCGACATCACAAAATCCATTCAGCCGTATCTTCTGTCGATCTCCTATACGGACAACGAAGAAGACGAAACGGACGATCTGCAAATCAAAATTCAAGACCGCGACGATCTCTGGCTCACGCAGTGGCTCGATGAGATCTCTGAAAAGCTGTCCTGGGCATCACCCTCTGGCGGCAGCGCGTCTGGCGATGCCGTTGTCAGCGAAGCAAACAAATATCTCGGTACACCGTATGTTTGGGGCGGCAGCAGTCCGAGCGGCTTTGACTGCTCCGGCCTTGTCTACTACGCACTCAACGAAGCCGGGATCAGCGTTCCCAGAACGACCGCGCAGGGCTACAAGGATATGGCTACACCGGTCAATGAAGCCACGGCGCAGCCCGGCGACCTCATCTTCTTCGGCACGCAGGGCGTTGTTGACCACGTAGGTATCTACATGGGCAATGGGCAAATGGTCAATGCGACCGGCTCGTGCGTCCAGATCACAGACATCAACACCCGCAGAGCCGGGATTATCAGTTGGGGCAGAATCGGCGGCGCCACGCAGAGCGGCTCCACTGCCTCCGCACAGACAGGCACGCAAAGCAGCGGCTCAGGTTCTTCCGCTTCCTCTGGCGAGCAGGGTGCGTCCTCCGATGGCGGCGGCGCAGAAGAACGGCTCGCCATGGACGTTGTGTTTGTCCGTGAGAACTGGAACAGCGACGGCTCTGACGCGGTGCTGCCGTGCGGAGAATTTGAGCTTGACAACATCTCCTGCAGCGGACCACCGAACACAGTCTGCATCAAGGGATCTTCGATTCCGTTTTCCTCGCAGCTCCGGCAGACCTGCAAGAGCAAGGCATGGGAAAGCTACACGCTCAGCGGCATTGCGAATGAAATCGCCGGGAGCGGCGGCATGACCTGCATGTATGAATCGGACAGTGACCCATATTATGAGCGCGTCGAGCAGATCGATATGAGCGACATTGAGTTTCTGTCGCAGCTTTGCCATGATGCCGGCATTTCCCTCAAGGCAACAAACCGGATTCTCGTGCTGTTCGATCAGCGCAAGTATGAGCAGAAGCCAGAAGTCCGCACCATCAGACGCTATGACCACAGCTATAAGACGTATCAGCTCAGCACCAGCGCCGCCGATGCGCAGTATGCGTCGTGTCGGGTGTCCTACGTCAACCCCGAAACCGGACAGTGTATTGAGGGCATCGCCAAGGTCGAGGGATACACCGAAGACCCGAACAATCAGCAGCTCGAAATCACCGCAAAGGTCGCATCAGCGGACGAAGCGAAGGAGCTTGCGGAAAAGAATCTCCGTCTTCGCAACAAATTCTGCCGCCAGGCACAATTCCTGCTGCCGGGAGATACCGACCTCGTTGCGGGCGTCAACGTCGCGCTCAAAGGCTGGGGCGGCTACGACGGGAAGTACATCATCAAGCAGGCTGTCCACAAGCTGGATGGCAGCGGCTACACAACGCAGATCTCTTTGCGCATGGTATTGGAGGGATATTGATGGATACTGAAAAAGTGCTCAAGCGGCTTGTTCGCATCGGGACAGTGACGGACATCGACAATGCCAAGCGAAAGGCGCGTGTGAAGTTTCAGGACTGCAATATGACGTCCGGCTGGCTCTATGTGCTGGATACGCACCCGCACATTCCAGCATACGACCCTGCGCCGCAAAAGACGCAAGTGCAGGAGGGGCATCAGCACGATCTGACGATCAAGCCTTGGATGCCGCTGGTCAATGATACGGTTCTTACGCTCTATCTGCCTGTGTTCAACGGAGACGGCTTCGTGCTGGGAGGTATCGGATGATTGTAGGAGCACTTGGAGACGTTGTCTTTTCAGTTTCGTCGCGCACACTGAAAACAATCAGCAATTTCGTATGGTCCGGTTCTGCGCGGTACGCCACGCATGATCTCCATGCCGGCAACAGCATTTCGGAATACACCGGCACAGACCTTGCGAAGATCACCTTTGACATTCAGCTTCTGGCTTCCCTCGGCGTTGACCCAATGTCCGAGATTTGGCGGCTGTTCGATCTGGAACGGCAGGGCGTGACGCTGCCGCTTACGATCGGCAATCATGGGTACGGCCGCTATCGCTGGACGATCCTGAGCCATAAGACCAAGGCGGAGCATTATGACGGGCACGGAAACATCATCGGCGCGACGCTGAGCATTTCCTTGCAGGAATATCTACGATGAGGGGCGCACACTATGGGCTACAAAATTACTATGTCGGAGATTGGGCCGATCAGCCTGAACGAAACCGACCCTGTAAAATCCATTCTGCAGAACGTGTCCATCATCCTGCGGACGATCAAAGGCTCCTGCCCGATGTATCGTGGCTTCGGTATTGACGCTACCTTGATCGACCGTCCGATTCCTGCGGCAAAGGTGCTGCTTTTCTCTCAAATCCGCGAGGCCATTGAGGAATATGAGCCGCGCGTCCGTGTCAAGAGCGTCGATTTTGATACGCAGGAAGAAATGCAGGGCGTTCTAAGCCCTATCGTGGAGGTGGAAATCGTCGATGAGTCGTAATACCGAATTTCAGTTTGTTTCGACCGACGCTGCGGAAATCACAAATTTTCTGATTACCGTTTATGAGAACCTGACCGGTGTAAGCGTCAGACCGGCCAGCCCGGAAAAGCTGTTCGCGCGATGGGTAGCCAGCGTCATCATTCAGGAGCGGGTCTACAACAACTACACCGCAAATCAGAATATTCCGAGCCGCGCCGAAGGCAAGAACCTTGACGCACTGGCAGAACTGTACTATCTGCAGCAGCGCCCACAGGCAAAACCTGCTTACTGCACGGAACGGTTTACGATCTCCGAGGCGCAGACGTTCGCCATCCTCGTCCCCAAGGGGACGCGCGTCACAGACGCCAGCAACACCCTGATCTGGGAGACTGTCGCCGACGCCTACATCAGCGCTGGCGATACTTACGTCGACACCGCCATTCGATGCCAGACGGACGGAACGGTTGGCAATGGCTACGCCGTCGGACAGCTCAACGTGATTGTCGACGTGTTCGACTATTACACGTCCTGCACCAATATCACGACTTCTGATGACGGTTCGGAGATTGCCAGCGACGAAGAATTCTATGAGCTGATGCGCGAATCCATGTTCGCGTTCTCGACGGCCGGCGCGGTTGGCTCCTACATCTACCACGCAAAATCTGTGTCTACGGAGATTGCCGACGTGCAGGCTGTTCGCCCGGCTGTCGTAAAGAAAGTGACGCTTGATCTCTACACGAAAGGCGGCGTCAAGTACGCCTTTTGGGGCGGCGACACCATCGACCTGTCCTCTCTGGCGGTCTATGCCAAGGGCAGCAGCACGGCGGCGAGCGCCGACACAGATTATACCGCCACCTACGAAAACGGTCTGCTGCAAGTTGCAATCGCCGCAGACGGTGCGCTGGCAAGCGCGAGCCAGATCGACGTGTCGCTCACCTTCGACGGTGCCGGGCACGTCGATATTTATGTCCTGATGAACGACGGAACGATTGCCACGACAGAGATCAAGAACGCCGTCCTTGCCGCCTGTAATGAAAGCAAGGTGCGGCCGCTGGCCGATTATGTCAGCGTCAAAGACCCCGGCCTCGTTTCGTACAATATCGACTTCACCTACTACGTCCCCACCGACACGACGCTCTCCGGTGCAGCAATTCAGGAAGCCGTAGACGCAGCCGTCGAGGAATACATCGCTTGGCAGTCCGGTAAGCTCGGCCGCGACATTAACCCCGATAAGTTGCGCGACCTCCTGTTCCACACGGGCGTCAAGCGGATCGTGCTGCGCTCCCCGGCCTACAAGGTGCTGGAGGGCGGCAAAAACAATGCCGCGCCGCAGATTGCGAAGCTGGGAACAAAAACAATCGTGAACGGAGGCTACGAGGATGAATGAGCAGTACGGCCTCACGGTTGAGAACCTGCTGAACGTCCTCCCTGATGTGCTGCGGCAGGATGAAAAAATGCTCGCGCTCGCAACCGGCGTTGCGGAGATCCTGACGGCGCGGCCCGCTGAGATCGAGCAGAATATGCTCTATCAGCACATCGACACGCTGCCCGAAGATCTTCTTGACCAGCTTGCGCATGACTTCGGCGTGAGCTGGTGGGATAACGATTGGGACATTGCGCAGAAGCGCGCCACGTTCCGCGAATCCTGGCACGTTCGCCGTCACCTCGGCACGAAGTATGCCGTCGAGCTGGCGCTGTCCACTTCGTTCGGCTCCGGCAAGGTGCAGGAATGGTTTGAATACGGCGGCGAGCCGAATCACTATCGCATCTTCGACGTTGACATTCGGCAAGTCAACGACAATATCCGCACGTTCCTGCAGATCCTCGAAGTTGTCAGTCGTAAGAGCGCGGTGCTGGACAGTATTCGCGCAATCTCCGTCCGGGAGCTGATTCTGTACTTCGGCGCGGTTATGAGCGTCACGAAGAAATTCAAGCTCACCACGGGCGAGGTCAACACGGACATTGACATCATGGGCGACGAAGCCGGGAACGCTCTGTGTGACTGGGACGGCGGTCTGATTATGATGGATAAGGAGGCAACGGTATGACACACTGGTTGACCCCGGACGGGTACAACGTCATGCTTCGCGGGCTCATGGGCGACGCGATCAAATTCACACGCATCAAATACGGCAACGGTACGCCGGGCGACGGCGCGAACGATCTGAAGAACCCGTTGCTTTCTCTGAAAATTGCTTCTGCGACGCGCAGCGAGAAGTATGTCACGTTGTCTGTGTCGTTCAAGAACGTCGAGTTGGAAATCACCGGCTTCTGGGCAACCGAAATTGGCATTTACGTCGAGGACCCCGACGATTCTACGAAAGAACTCTGCTACTGCATCTGGGAGGAAACGGAGGTCGAAAAGGCCGACTATATCAACCCCAACGTCGAGCGCCTGCTTGCATCACAGTACGACTTTGTGGTGTTCGTCAGTGAGGCCGAAAACGTGTCTGCGGCGCTCGGCGAAACGCTGGTCTATGCAACCGTTTCGGAACTGAACAATCACAAGAACGATCATAACAATCCGCACAAGGTCACCAAGGAGCAGATCGGCCTCAGCAATGTGGAGAACAAAGCCCTGATTGACCAGACGCCGGCCTTTGTCGCGGCAAACGAGCTGTCCGACATTGCCTCCGGTGAGAAGATGGGTTCTATCCTTGGAAAGATTGCAAAGGCGCTGTCACTGCTGAAATCGCACCTTTCCGACTTCAACAATCCGCATAAGGTAAAAGCTGCTGCCATTGGCGCCGCTGCATCGAAGCACTCGCACAACGCAAACGACATCAACGATGGTACGGTCATTGTGCAGCGCGGTGGCACCGGCCGCAACGAGTGGACGAAAAACTGCATCGTTTTCGCGGACGGTGAGAAATCGCTTGGGCAGGTCTCGGCACCATCGGAGGTTTCACTTCTGGCGCAAGGTCCTGATTCCGCGCCCGTCTTCATGGCGCTGTCCAGCCTGTCCATGTTTGTCACGGGCAGCACACCGCCGACGCAGACAAATCTCTTTTGGATTGACCCGACGCCCGTCACTGGCGGCTTGAAATACCACAACGGCACGGAGTGGACACACGTTCCGGTTGCTTATTCTTGATTCTAGGAGGATACGCGCATGAAAATTCAGATCGAAGCCGAACTCTCCAATTACATTGAATCCCTGCATTACGACCGCAATTCCATTCAGGAGCTGCTGCTCATGGCGGCGAAACAGGGCCTGAAAGACACTGAGGCGTACAACGCATGGATGAAAGACTACCTCGGTAAGAGCAAGGAGTATGAGATCGCAAAAGCGACGCTGGAACGCGAGTTTATCATTCCTGCCGTCGGCAATGCAGCGGTTGACTGGGTACTTGATTTCTCGACCGCCACGGTGACGGTGACGCCGCGGGAGCAGACCGATGATTAGGCCACAGGAAACCTTCACCGATATGCTGGCGCGGCTTTTCCCCATGCCGGGCATCCAGCTTGGCATCAACTCGCCGCACTCCAAGTGTATCACGTTTCAGGTGACGGAAGACTGCAACCTGCGCTGCAGCTACTGCTATCAGGGCTGCAAGACGCACCGGAAGATGTCGCTTGAAACCGCCAAGGCCGCCGTCGATATGCTGCTTGCCGCAGACGAGCGAACAAATCAGTACATCACGTCCACGGAGGTTGCTGGCGTCGTTCTTGATTTTATCGGCGGTGAGCCGCTGCTGGAAGTTGAGCTGGTCGATCAGATCCTCGACTACTTCGTGGCGCAGACCTTCCGACTGCATCACCCATGGGCGACGCGCTGGAAAGCGTCGATGTCCACGAACGGTACGCTGTACTTCCGACCGGAGGTGCAGCGGTTTTTGGATAAGTGGGCAAAGCACCTGTCGCTCTCCATCAGCATTGACGGAGATAAGCAGCTCCACGATTCCTGCCGCGTCTTCCCGGACGGCTCTGGCAGCTATGATCTTGCCATCGCGGCTGCGAAGGATTACATGACCAAGGGAAACGCCCTTGGCTCGAAGATGACGATTGCTCCCGGCAACGTCGATTATCTGTACCACGCGGTAATCGGTCTTTTGGATGCGGGGTATCGGGCAATCAATCTGAACTGCGTGTATGAAAAGGGCTGGACGCTCGACCATGCGGCTACGCTCTACACACAGCTCAAACGGCTTGCCGATTTCGTCCTGCTTGCGGACGAACAACCGTATCTGTCGATCTTCAGCGAAAGTATCGGCCATCCGCTTCCGGAGGACGATAATCAGAACTGGTGCGGCGGTACCGGCCTGATGCTGGCCGTAGACTGCGACGGCCTGTTTTTCCCGTGCTTGCGCTACATGGGAACTTCCCTCGGCCATGAGCAGCGCCCCTATACCATCGGCGATCTGGAACACGGCATCAACGTCCTTCCGGAACATCGGGCGCGGGTGGCAGAAATGGCCGCAGTCACGCGGCGCAGCCAGTCCACCGACGAATGCTTTGCGTGCCCGATCGCGTCCGGCTGCTCCTGGTGCAGCGCGTACAACTACCAATGCACGGGGACTCCGGATAAGCGCGTGACGTACATCTGCCCGATGCACAAGGCCCGCGTCCTGGCGAACGCCTACTACTGGAACAATCTGTACCGAAAACGCGGCGACACCGCACGTTACCGGTTGGATATTCCGGACGCATGGGCGCTTGAAATCATCCCCTATGCAGAGCTGTCAATGCTCAAATCAATCTCCAAGGAGGGCTGAGTATGGCATATATCGAGGCCGAACGCTTCGCCGAATTGAAAGCGCGTGTCAAGGCCGAGTGCCTGCGGCGCTGCCATACCGGATCTGTTGCGGAATACGGCGGCGAAAAATACGAATACACGAACAGCCCCACCGAAGATCACACCGTCGACGTGGAGCATTATGAGAAGCTGGCGCTTCCGCTGTCGAAGATCCACAGCGAGAAAGTGCCGAGCCTCGACGGCCGCAGAATCGTGTTTGACGAGGACATCACCGAGTTTGAAGCGGCGTTGACGCTCTTTGAAACACGCCCCATGACGGACAAGACGCGGGGCGACTGCGAAACGTCCTGCACGGGCGCTTGCTACACCGGCTGCTCTGGCGATTGCACTGGCGGCTGCGAAACAACGTGCTCCGGAGAGTGTCAAGGTTCCTGCACCGGCTGTGGAAGCGGCTGCGCAAACACCTGCGAAGGCTCCTGCTCTGGCGGTTGCTATGGCTGCGGCGGCAACTGCACGGGCGGCTGCTCTGGCTCCTGTGATGGTAGCTGCTCTGGCTGCTCCGGTTCCTGCTCTGGCGGCTGTTCCAGCAGTTGTTCCGGTGGCTGCAAATCGTCCTGCACCGTGACCTGCGGCAACACTGGCTGCGTCGGCTCGTGCCTCGGCCTTTGTTCTGCCGGCTGCACAACCTCGTGCCAGACGTCCTGCGGCTATTGCGGCACAAACTGCACGGCCGTATCGAAGTAAGGAGGTAGCCCTTTGGAAATTGCAAGTAAATACGAAATCGCTGCGGCGAACCTCGCAATCGCCTTGCAGACGGACACTGTCTCCGTCGAGCAGCGAAGCGAACTGCGAGCGGCAATCGGCAGCAGCATCGACAAACTCGTCGACGCGCTCAACATGATTATCGTCTGCTACAACAAGCGAATGTACGCTGGCGAGATCGCGCCCGAAAAAGCCGCAAAGTGCGTCAAGGCAGAATACGCCGCCATTGGCCTTTCCAGCGTGGTCGCATACGATTATTTCTCTGCGGCGGTCGGCGCTTTCTTCACGCGCAAAACCCTGATGGCGTTGTCGACCGATGAAAAGCTCGCGTGGGTGAAAACGATCTTCGAGCAGAACGAACGCTGCGGTTGCCAGCGCGTCAAAGACGCTCTGTTCATCTACTGCTTGCGGCTGCTGTCGCACATGGGCATCGTCACAGCGGATCTCTCTTTCACGAACCTCGTCATGCGCGAGATCAACGCCATCACGGAAGACCGAAAGAACGCCGCGATCATGCCGCAGGCGCTCGTCACGGAATTGTAAGGGGTGATCGTATGGCAGTAGAAAACGTAAATTCCAAGCCGATTGCCGCTTCTGCGGCGATTGCCGACTTTATCCTCGCATCGATTGGCGGCAAGGTTCGCCGTGTTCCGATCAGCACCCTTGCTGAAACGCTCACCGATGCCGAAGTTGAGCTTATTAGCGCCGCTGCGTCTGCGCTGGTGTCGGCTGCAGGCAGAGCCTGTTATATCGGCACAAATGAAAACTGGTACGTGTGGGATGGCGCACAGGGCGCGTTCGTCGATTCGGGGTATCCATCGCGCGGCACACAGGGCAATCCTGGCGTAATCTTTACGCCACACGTGACCGAAGCTGGTGTTCTGAGCTGGACGAACGACGGCGGTCTTCCGAACCCTGAACCGGTCAGCCTGCTCGGCCCCGCAGGCGGCGTGACTTCGTTCAATAGCCGCTCCGGTGCAGTTGCTCCGCAAACCGGTGACTATACCGCAGAGATGGTCGGAGCAGAGCAGAAGGACGCCGTCAAGAATCACAACGAGTCCGAGACCGCGCACAAAGATCTGTTCAATGCGAAACTGAATAAGGACGGCGACGGCGGCACTCTGAAACCTACCTTCACGCAGTCCGCAACGAGAACGCAGCTTGAATCCGGTCTGGAAATGAAAGTCCTTCTTGGACGCATTATGAAGTGGCTGGCCGACCTCGGTTCTGCGGCGTTCAAAGACAGCGGAAATTTTGAATCCGCAGGTGCTGGTGCCACAGCGGTTTCCGCGCACAATACCGCCGCGCAGGCCCACGCGGATCTGTTTTCCAAGAAAAGCGGCAAGGCTGTTTCGTTTACGCTGTCGCTGCCGGTCAACGGCTGGGCGGATCTTGCGCAGACGCTGGAAGACGCACGGTTTCTGGAATCCGGTTATGCCTACATTGTAACGCCGGTTTCCGCAAGCCTTACAGCGTGGGGCGACGCTGGCGTGAAAGTGGGAGACATCACCGAGAACGGAAAAATGCCGTTCACCTGCACTGATACGCCGACAAGCGCAATCTCGGTAAACATTTTCAGAGCGGAGGTCGCACAATGAGCAAAGTATTTCAGATGATCGGCGGAAGCGGTGGCGGCATCAAGCTCGCGTCCATTGAGATCACAACGCCGCCTACGAAGACCGCCTACAAGGCTGGTGAGCAGTTTTCGACGGCTGGCATGGTTGTCAAGGCGACGTATTCCAACGACGCCACGCTGATTGCAACAGGCATTTCGGTCGAGCCGAGCGGCGGTCTGGAAGCAGGCCGCACCAGTGTCACGATTCGCTACACGGAGGGCGGCGTTTCCTGCACCGCAACGCAGGCCGTCACCGTCACCAAGACGAATGTGACCGTGCCAAGCCAGAGCGGCAGCCTGACGTATTCGGGCAGCTCGCAAAGCCCGGCGTGGTACAACTACGATACGGCAAAGATGACGCTCGGCGGCACGACCAGCGGCACGAACGCCGGCACATACAGCGCAAAATTTACGCTGAAAGATACGGCGCTCTACCAGTGGGCAGACGGCACGACGACGCCGAAAACTGTCTCGTGGAAGATCGGCAAAGCGGATGGCTCGCTGACGCTCAGCAAGACTACGATCACGCTGGAGGATGGAAAGCTGACGGATTACTTCACAGTGACGCGGCTCGGCACGGGTACGATCTCTGTTTCGTCTGACCATCCGGAGATCGCCACAGCTTCGCTTTCCGGAAACGTCGTGACCGTGACGAGCGTAGACGAGAACTCCGGTACGGTCACAATCACAGTTTCCGTCGCCAGCGACACAAACTACAACGCGCCCGCAAACAAGACCTGCACGGTATCGTGCGTGTTTGTGACGATCTTCGGTGTCTGCTGGACGTACAGCAATTCCTCGACGGCGCTTTCCCGCTTGACGCCGAGCAATGACCCGAACGGCTACGTCAATGCCGCCGTATCCTCGGAGCCGAGCGCGGCCATCGGCACGGGCACTGGCAGCTCGCCGTTCGACGATTTCATGCCGTGGCAGGGCATGGAAGAATACAACATCATCAATGGCGCTGTGTCGTACAAAAAGGGACAGTCCGGATTCTCCCGCACGTCCTACGATACGATGGTCTTTATCCCTGAGTTTTACTACAAGATCGTCTATAACAGCAGCCAGAGCAAGATCTATTACTACGTCGCCAATGCGCCGTTCACCGGCTTTGCCAAGCACCCCGGCTCTGGCCGCTATGTTGGCCGCTACAACACGATTGCCAGCTACTACTCCAAGTCTGGCGCAAATCCGTTGACGAACATCACACGCGCCACGGCCCGCACAAACTCCCGGAACAAGGGCAGCAAGTGGCAGCAGTACGATTATGCGTCGTGGTGCGCGGTCTGGCTGCTCTATCTTGTCGAGTATGCAAACTGGGACAGCCAGAGCAAAATCGGCAACGGCATTGTCGGCGTATCGTCGGTTTCCAAAACAGGTACGACAGACAGTATGACCTATCATACGGGTACTGCGGCTTCGTCCCGGACGAGCGCAGGCGGCGTACAGTACCGCGGCATTGAAAACCCATGGGGCAATGTCTACGACTGGCTCGACGGCATCAACTTCAACAACCGCGCGGCTTATATCTGTACCGATCCGTCGAAGTATGCGGATGATACGTCCACCAACTATACATCGGCAGGGCTCAGTCTGCCGAGCAGTGACGGCTATATCAGGACGCTTGGCAACTGCACGGCGCTCCCGTGGGCGTTCATTCCAACCGGAACCGGAGGAAGCCAGACAACCTACGTCCCCGACTACGTGTATTCGTACACCGGCTGGCGTCTGCCTGCCGTCGGCGGCTACTATTACTATACCGCTGCGAATTGCGGCCTGTTCTTCTTCTTTGGCGTCTACGATTCGTCCGGCGCGGGCTCGTACATCGGCGCGCGCCTCCTTTACGTCCCCTAATGGGGGACCGGGGGCCGCAGCCCCCGCGGGCTTCCGTTCTCAGAGCGGATCGTCTTACGCTCTGGCGCGGCAGCGCCATTCCCTATATATCCGCGCGAAGCGCGGCGCGTATATTTTTTCAAAATAACGTATTTCGTTATTTTCTCCCGTTTTCAGATCTTCCCGACGCATAGACAGTATAATTTTCGACGGGATTGTCTGCGCAGCTTGTGCGATGGCTTCTGGTTCGCCCGTGTATTCGAACACCGGCTGGCGTCTGCCTGCCGTCGGCGGCTACTATAACAATACCGCTGCGAATTGCGGCCTGTTCTTCTTCAATGGCAACTACAATTCGTCCAACGCGAACTCGAACATCGGCGCGCGCCTACTTGTTTGTATGCTCCATTTCTTCGCGCAGATTCTCCCTCACCGCTTGGTGGAAATATTGCCGCTACAGGACGGGCTCTAGTACGGCCGCAAGGTATCTGGAAAGACCCCGATGGCAAACAAGGAGCGAGGCAAATGCCAAAAAGAAAAGGATTCCTGTATGAATGGATGTGCGACAAAGAGCACATCCGCGAAGCCATTGTGTTTGGCGCGAAAGACAAACACGATCGGCGCGACGTAAGGAGGGTGCTGGCCGACGTAGGCGGCTACACGGACCGCGTCTATGACCTTCTGCAAACGCAGACTTTCGTCCCGGCCCAGCCGAAGAAGCGCAAGATCTTCGACAACAGCAGCCGGAAGTGGAGAGAGATCGAATACGTTCCGTTCTTCCCCGACGGCATCGTCCACACGTTGATGGTCTTGGCGGCGGCGCCGGTCTTTCTGCGCGGGATGAATTACTGGTGTTGTGCGTCGGTGCCAGGGCGCGGTGGAAAGCACGCGCTTCGGCGCTGCAAGCGTGTCATTCACCACGACAAGAAAGGAAGCCGGTACGTCTGCAAAATGGACGTTCACCACTTCTACCATTCCGTCGACCGCCGCAAGCTGATCTGGATGCTGGCGCACAAGATCAAGGACAAGAAGTATCTAAAGCTGACGTGGGAGATCCTGCAAACCTGCGAACAAGGGCTGGCCATTGGCTTCTTCATCTGCCAGTGGCTCGCAAACTTCTACCTCGAATCGCTCGACCGTTACATCACGACGCTCGACGGCGTGAAGTACAGTGTGCGATACATGGATGATATTGTCCTCTTTGGCCCGAACAAAAAGAAGCTGCACCGTGCGCGGAAAGCGATTGCCGAGTATCTGCAAAAGCGGCTGCGGTTGCAGATGAAAGGTAACTGGCAGGTGTTCCCGCTGAAAGCGCGGCCGCTGGATTACGTCGGGTATCGCTTTTACCGCGATCACACGACCATGCGCCGAAAAAACTTCCTGCGCTTTACGCGCCAATGCCGAAAGGCGCGTAAGAAAATCGAGCGTCACCAGCGGATCGCGTATCGGACAGCCGCGGGCCTTTTGAGCCGAATCGGCCAGCTCAAGCACTGTGATTCAGTTGCGGCGCGGAAAAAGTATGTTGACCCTATCGGGGTACGAATCTTGAAGGAGGTTGTGCGAAATGAAAGTAAGAGGCGACAATGCGCCGGCAAATGCGTTTTCGCTGGAGGAGCAGCCTGACAAGCCCGGCTACTGCCTTGTGCGGTTCTACGAGAACGTCGAGCCGTTCACGGAGACGCAGGGCGAGCTGACGATCTCCGGCTTCGAGTACGATGAGTATTATCTGGAACTGCCATTCTATGACGGGATCTATGATGATATTCTCGGCAGCTTCGACGGCTATTTCGCGCAGGCGAAATTGGCCGAAGCTGAAAAAGAAACGATTCCGAAGTTGAAACAGCAGGTAAGCGACCTGCAAAGCGTCAATGAAGGACTGTCCGCACAGATCACGCAGGCGCAGCTTGCGCTCTGTGACGTCTATGAGCTTGTGATCGGAGGTTGATGGATATGGCGAAAGTGTATGCCGAGCTGATCCGAAAGGGGCTGAAAACACTTGATGATGTGCCGGAACGACTGCGCGAGGAAGTCCGGCGTATCCTTGAAGAAGATGAGGTCGAGGGCGTATGAAGCGCCTTCGACTTTTTCTTTTGACCATTCTGTGTGGAAAGGAGGTCGCTGATATGGCAGTCGTGTATGCGACGTTGATCGTCAAGGGCAAAAAGACGCTCGACCAGGTGCCGGCTCTCATCAAGCCGCAGGTCGAGGAAATCCTGAAGGATCTCGAAGTAGAGATCTGACACGCAGCAGGAGGGGCGGCACAGTCTGCCTCTCCTGCATTTTGCAAGTAGAGGTAAAAGTGATTATGACAATCAACGCTGGTGAGTTTCTGATCGCGTTTGTCGCGGCTATGGGGATTCCGTCCGCCATCATGGGCTTTATCGTCTGGAAACTGGAACGGAAAATTGCGGCGCGGGATAAGCGCGCCGAAGAGCAGGAGGAAGCGCAGAAAGAATTCTTTCTGCTCATGGTGCAGAGCACAGGCGCAGCAATCGCGCTCGGCGAAGCAACCGCCAAGGCGGTACAGCGCATTCCAGACGCGAACTGCAACGGCGATATGCACGATGCTCTGAACTACGCAGCCAACATCAAGCATAAGCAGAAGGATTTTTTGACAAAGCAGGGCATTCACGCCATGTATGACTAAGGAGGAACACGGTTCATGGAATACAACATTACCACCATCATTCAGGCGGTATTTGCGCTGATCGCAGCAGTCATTACCGTCATTGTCATTCCGTACATCAAGAGCAAGACCACAGCCCAGCAGCAGGCAGAAATCAACGCATGGGTGAAGATTGCCGTATCTGCCGCAGAGCAGATTTACAACGGCTCCGGTCGCGGTCCTGAGAAGAAAGCGTATGTCTTGGAATGGCTCAAGCAGCGCGGCATTACGGTTGACGAAGCCAAACTGGACGCTATGATCGAATCCGCCGTTTATGAATTGAAAAGCGGCGTTCTGGCTGTCGGCGAGCTTCTTAGCTCCGAGGGCGATGTAACATGAGCGTGCGCATCGGGCAGGCGTCGCTCGGCGAAACCGGCGCGCATGGGCAGAAACCCGGCAATCAGACCGGTCGCGAATTAAACTTCGCGTATTGGTACTCTGGAAGCTGGCTCGGCGTTCTCCGCTTCAAGGATCGCAGGAAATCCGAGCTAGCCGCGCGGGCTTGTGAAGCCGGTGTCGGCAACAAGAACATCGGGTATGATCAGGACGGTCGCAACACAGCCTACGTCGCTGCGGAAGCGGTAGACTTCATTCTGAGCAAGATCGCAAAGCCCGTAGAAACGGACTGCAGCGCGTTTATGATGCTCTGCGCAATTTCCGCTGGTGTCGATGCGCTGAAAGAAACCTACCGCAAGCAGGGAAATTCCTGCACGACCTACTGCATGATGCGCTGCTTCCCTGCGACGGGAGAATTTGAACTGCTGACTGACCGGAAGTACCTGACATCTGACGCCTACCTGCGCCGGGGCGATATTCTGGTATCGTCCGGGCATACGGTCATGGTGTTGGAAAACGGAGAAAAGGAGGACGACGATATGGACAAGGCAACCTTCACAGAGCTTTTCCGCGAGATGCGGAAAGATCTGCAGGACAATGACTGCAGCGATTGGAGCGAAGCTGCTCGCCAGTGGGCGGTCAACAACGGCATCGTGCAGGGCGGCGCACCGCTGCCTGACGGCTCTGCGAACTTCATGTGGCAGGACATGATGACGCGCGAGCAGCTCGTCACGGTCCTTTACCGCTTCGCGCAGAAGCTCGGCATGATCTGATGGCTCAGAAAAAGCGCAGGAGAAAGAAGCTGGACACGAGCAAACTCGTCTGCTTCCTGCTGGTCGGGTCTGGCTTGCTTATCACGCAGGAATGTATTTACCTGATGCGCCTGTGCATCAAGTCCAACTATATGGCTTCTGCCGCTTGGTTGACAGCCGCGCTCAGTCTGGCGCAGGTTATCATCATCACCGGCGGCAAGTGTTATTTTGAGCTTGTGAAGTCCGACCACAAGCGCGGCGGCATCACGTTCGAAGCCGCCAAAGCAAACGGCTTTCAGGAGCAGGACGCATCGGACAACGTGGACAGCGCCTTTATCTGAACACATGAACAAACCCCTCGCATGGCAGAAGTGTCATGTGAGGGGTTTTCTTTTTTGCGCGGCTCTGGCGGCTCGCTACGCCGTTTTTATATCTGCCCATTGATTCTCTCGTCGCTTTGCGCTGCCTAAACTTGCAAGTCCAGCAGCGACGCGACAGATGGGTTTACTTCGTACTATACGCTTTCGGTGTTACCTGAATCACAATCTCGTCACGTTTCAATGTCACGAAATTGATCTTCGCTTCGAGCGTTCCCGGCATGGACGCGGCTGGCAGCATATACAGGCTGGCAAAATGCCCGATCGTCAATGGCCCGGCTTTCACCACAACCGGAATCTCATCGCTGGCTGCGCCAATCTGATTGCAAAAGTCGAGGACGGTAATTTTTTTCATGCTCAATAATCCTCCTCAATGCATTCGTCCGCTTCGGTGTAGTATTCTCCGTCGTACCCTTTTTCCATGACCTTTTCGTAGCAGCCGAAGCAGACCAGCCGGAAAGTAATGCCGTGGCAGTCGCGCGTAAAGGTCATGTCCTCCCGTTGAAACTCGCCCTTGCAGACTGGGCATTCGATCTTCTGCACTTTCTCCCACCCGGCGTCTTCCAGATCGTCGAAGCCGTTCCAGACGTCCTCCATGACGATCTGCTTTTCATCGTTCACGATGAGACCTGCGGCATCCTCGCCGTAAAGCTCACTTTCAAGCAGGAACAGGTGCGCGGTGAGCGTTTCCGGTTTTCCATCCACGTCCGGGGTGATCTGAAAATCACCCTCGTCAATGACATACCACGTTCCCTCGTGACCGGCGATCTCGATGCCGTCGCTATTCCAGCTCAGCATACGCCACAACTCCGGTTCTTTTGTGATTGCCCACACGTTGAGCGAATTCTGCTTATGCGCAAAATCTTCGAGAGCTTCAACCGTTCCGCAGGTGTCGCAGATGTAGCAGCCAATGCGGCGGCTGAGGGCGTTGTGTGTGACGCTCTCTGCGTCCATCGTCATCTTCCCGCAGCGGGGACACGCGAAGTGTCCACCCGGCTGCTTTTTGGCAAAGCGTTCGATCAATGTCTTTGCCGGCTTATCGATCATCAGTCCCATGCTCTGAGCCTCCTTACCACTCTTTCCCCTCAAAGTCTTCCAGCGCATTCAGCGCGGCAAAGTGTTCGCGCATAAATTTGCCCGCATCTTCGTCTTGCCGATCTATCAGCTCCTCATCTGCACCGTTTTCTTCGTATTCGCGTTGAAGCCGTCTGGAGTTCTCGTAGACTTCTTTGCGCTTACGCTCATCCTCAATCAAGAGCGCGTGAATGTATTCCAACGTTTTGATCGTCATAAGGCTTTCTCCTTTCACTCGATAGCAGCTTCGATGCTGCTGATGGCTTCTTCCAAACTGTCCACAGCACTGGAAAGATTGTCACAGGCTTCGTCGGCCTTTTCGTAACGCTCGCTTTCCTGCATATTCTCCGGGATATTGTCGCGGTATTCTTCTTCCTCAGCCTGAAGATCTTCGAGGCTGCCTTTCAGCTCCTCCAACTGGTCGATGATACTCTGCAGGTTCTTGCGGCGGATCTTATTCATCGTCGTTATCCTCCCCATAGTTTTCTTCAAAGCGGCCCTCGATAATGCCGCCGTATGTGTAGCCGTTGTCAAAACTCAGATAGATCGGCGTATCTTCATCGTACTGCGCAAGAAAGTTGATTAGCTCTCCAGCGGTCATCGTTCTGTGAATTTGGTCGATGCCGTAGCCGTCACGGGACGCAGAATAAATCAGCTTTTCCATGATGCCCCTCCTCACACTTCGGAAACGTAAAACGTGGTGTCGCAAATCTGACCGAGGCTGTACATGATTCCGGCGACCTCGATAATGTCGTAGGTTTCCGGATCACTGTACTGCATGATTGTCCGCGCCATGCTATACAGCAGCTTAGTAGTGATGTTCCGCTGAGTGCCTTTGGCATCGTATGGCATATTCAAAAACTTGTCGTATGCCTTGCAATCACCCCGCGTGAACCAACCGTGCCTGATGCACAGCGCCCGGAGATTGTCCATATCCATCCAGCGCTTTTCCTGAATCGTCATTACTTTTTCCTCCTTGATATTTTTGCCTTACTCGGTTATAATCAAGGTGGCCGGGGTAAGGCTCCCGGCTCACCTTCTGGGGTGTTTGAGTAGCGGGTCTGTGGAAGGGGCCGCTACTCTTTTTATTTACTCATCCATGATGCGCTTGACGCTTTCGCGGAGTTCTTCGAGCGTTTCGCACTTCTCGATGAGTTCGAGGATTGCTTTCAGCAACGCCTCGGTGACGTTCACGTCGTTCATTCACCTCGCTCCTTTCAAAAAGCTGTTCGGCTTTGCCTTACACGCTTATAATACACTATAAAGTGAAATTTGTCAACTATAAAATTAACTTTCAGATGAATTTTTTCAAAAAATATTTGACACAGTAAATTTTATCGTGTATTATATCATCGAAGGGAGGTAAGAGCATGAGCATGACGGCAGGCGAAAAAATCAAGACGATTATGGGCCGACAGAAATTCAGTATTGGCGATATGGCGGAGCAGACAAATCAGTCGAGGCAAAACCTATCGAACAAGATGAAGCGCAATGATTTCTCTGAAAGTGAGATTCAGAAAATGGCGGCAGTCCTTGGCTGCACCTCAGAGGTAATTTTCCGCGACGCGGATGGAAACATCATTTTGTGAGCTGCTGGGAGGTATCAATGAACTACGAGGAAATTATGAAGCGCGGTATCAGACGGACAATCATTTCCTTTGACCCATTTCTAAAGCGCGAAGACGTGCGCGGTCTGACCGACGCGCAGGTTGGCAAAAAGTTCGGTCTGGCGACGAAGACCGTCAAGGCGATGCGGCTGCATCAGGACGTTCCCTTTGAGACGATCCAGATCCTGTGTCACCAGCTTCAATGCCAGCCCGGCGACATTCTGAACGCCATAGAGGTCTATACGATTCCCGCAAAAGGAGAAAGCCCAGACGCATGGTAAGCGTCCGGGCTTTGGGGAGCAAGTCAGCGTTTGGTATGTAATTCAAAGCCGGTCCGTGTCCGTACCCGCGGCTCACTGTTTGGTATGCGGATAATCAGATCTTCGAGATCGCAGTCCAGCGCTTCGCATATCAAATCCAAATGCTCAAGGTTGACACGCTCGGCAAATTCGTGGTAGTAGTCGTTGATGGTAGACGGACGTATGCCAGTTGCGCGAGCGAGATCAGCCTGCGTCCAGCGCCTTTCGCCGAGGCGCGTGGACAGTAAAATCCTAATCATAGCCATGCTCCTTTACGAGAAAATATAACAAGTATTTTCTCATTTTTCATGGAATCGTTAGGTTATAACGGCATACGTTACGAAAAAATGCAAAAAGAGCACCTGCCTATCTTCACTGACGGGCAGGTGCTCTTTTTCTATTCTTGTACGAGGGAACACACGAGAATGAACGCGCCGCCGATCATATAGATCGCCGGGGAAGCAGAAAAGCCAGCCGAACACATCTGGTTCGTCTGGCTCTGCTTTGGTGG
>ENA-UONX01000714-UONX01000714.1-human-gut-metagenome-genome-assembly--contig:-P74old-NODE-714-length-42583-cov-87.900889_pt1 | contig 42583 bp, 38 predicted proteins | sample MGYA00242466_ERZ724013 | MGnify/ENA metagenome assembly ERZ724013 | reverse complement strand
TGTGCCGAAGATAGTTCGCTGGAAACGGCGCGTGAAAATAGGTAGTCGCCGACTTAATGGAAAGCTCTGAGATGAAAGTCTCAGGGCTTTTTTGTTGCGTTTCGGGACAGAAAATAGTATCATAAAGGCAGAACCTTATACTTTCTACAGATTTTCCTGTTACACTGGATGCACAAAGAAAGGAGAGTCTGTATGGAAAAATTAACGAAAAAGGGGCTGGACGGTACCCAGCTCAAGACCATCGCGCTGGTGCTGATGGTGCTGGACCACATTCATTATTTTTTTGAGTTCACCGGCTGCATCCCGACGGTGTTCAGTATGCTGGGGCGGCTCAGTGCACCGCTGTTTCTGTTCTGCACGGTGGAGGGCTTTGCCCACACCCATGACCGCAAGCGGTATTTTATCCGCATCTGGGCTATCGGCGCGGCTATGGCGGCGCTGGAATTCTTTATGATCTACGCCAAAGCCTTCCGGCGCGGGGACGGCTTCTACCCGCTGAACGCTATTTTTCAGGATCTTGCGCTGCTGTGCATCGTCTGGCAGGGCATCGACTGGCTGCGGGAGAAAAAATTCGCCAAGGGCATTGCTGCCATTGCCGCCGTTTTGTGCTGGCCGTATGTGGTAGTGGTTTTTCTGCTGCTCTTTCCCGGGGTACAGGAGATGCCCATTGCCTCGACAATCGTGGCGTTTGTCATCACCAGCCCGCTGCCCATGTGGACGACCATCACGGATGGCGGCTGGAGCTTTTTGCTGGGCGGCGTGCTGCTGTATGCCCTGCGAGGTCATCGCCGCGTGCAGCTGACGGTATGGGCACTGCTCATTTTCCTGTGTGACTTTGCCCTGAACTTCCGGGCGGTTTGCGGGCAGGAGGGCTTTGTGTGGACGCAGATGTTCACCGACTACTACGAGTGGTTCGGGGTGGCGGCGGTGTTGCTGATGCTGCTGTACAACGGGCAGCGCGGCAGCGGGCACAAGCAGCTGTTCTACTGGTTCTACCCCGCCCATGTGTACCTGCTGTATGGGGCATCCTGCCTTGTTTATAACGTGTTGAGGTGATTTTGTGGCAAACATTCTGGCAGTGGATGACAATCTGGAGCTCTGCAAGCTGATCCGCACCACTTTGGAGCGGGACGGCCACCGGGTAGAAACGCGGCAGGCGGGCAGAGATCTGACCGAGGCGCTCTGCCGCTGGGCAGACTGCATCCTGCTGGACGTGATGATGCCCGGAGAGGACGGCTTTGCGGTCTGTCGGCGCATCCGCAGCCTGACCGAAGTGCCCATCCTGTTTCTGAGCGCCCGCACCGATGAGGCTGCTGTGCTGGAGGGGCTGGGCATCGGGGCGGACGACTACCTGCAAAAGCCCTTCCGGGTGGCCGAACTGCGGGCCCGGGTGGCGGCGCACCTGCGGCGGCAAAACCGCACCCCGGCGCACCGGCTGGTGCGCGGCGGTGTGGCGTTTGACCTGTCGGCCAAGAGCGCGGCCGTGGGCGAAACGCCGCTTCCGCTGACCCGGTCGGAATATGCCATCTGCGAATATCTGGCGCTGCACGCCGGGCAGACCTTTACCAAAGAGCAAATTTACGAAGCGGTTTTTGGCATTGATGGCACTGCGGACGACACCGCCGTGACACAGCACATCAAAAATATCCGGGCAAAGCTGCGGGCAGCGGGTGTGCCGGAGCCGGAAAAGCTGCTCAATACCGTATGGGGTGTGGGATACCGATGGAAAAGCGAAGACTGACCTCTCTGCGCAGCGTGCTGCTGCAATATCTGGTGCGCACGGCGCTGGCCTGCCTGCTGGTCGCGGTGGGGTGGCTGCTGGTGCTGATGCTGTGGATCCAGAACGGCGGGCTGTTTCTTCCCGCGAATCAAGCTGCACAGGCCTGTCAGAAGGCCGCACAGGACGTTTTACCGGGCATGACCGCCGCCACCTTTGACGAGACGCAGCTGGACTCCTTGTGCCGTTACGCCCTGTTTGCCGCGCCGGACAGCAGCGAGGTGCTGGCCACCAACATGGATGCCGGGCACTTGCAGCGGGCAATGGAGAACCGGCAGGGGAAAACCCGCTGGCATTTTGGCTACACACAGTATTACATGACGTCAAAATTGCAGGACGGAACGGTCTGTCTGCTGCAATTTGACTATGCCGTGCCCTACGCCGACCCTGCGCTGCGGGGCGTGCTGCCGGATATGCAGACCGTGCACTGCATTCTGGGCATTCTGCTGTTGGTAGGCGCGGTGGTGTGGAGCACCCACAGGACCGGGCGCTTCCTGACCCGGGAGACCGAAAAGCTGACTGCGGCGGCGCAGGCGGTGGCACGGAAGGAGCTGGACAGCGCGGTGTTTTCCGGCGCGAAGGTGCGGGAGTACGAGAGCACTTTGCAGGCATTGCAGACCATGGGTGACGCCCTGACCGGCAGCTTACAGAAGCAGTGGGCGATGGAACAGCGGCAGCGGGAGCAGATCATCCAGCTGTCCCACAAGCTGAAAACGCCGCTGACCATCATCGAGGGCAACGCTGAACTGCTGGCCGAGGACGCGCTGACGCCGGAACAGAAAGCGCAGGTGGAAGCCATTCTGCAGGGCGCCGAGCAGACCCGCACTTATCTGGGAAAAATCCGCGCCGAGGTGCAGACGCCGCTGAAGTACAAGACGAAAAAGAGCAGCATGCCGCAGTAAAACCGGCACCGTTCGGGGAAAGCGCTTTGCGGTGCCTGCATGAGGATTGCGAAAAACGGAAAAAGATGGTATATTCAAAGAAAACTGCACCAAAATGCCGTCCCGGATCGTATTCTTTATGAGGTGAGGAAGATGAAACTGCTTTTTAAACAGCGCGCATTTACCTGGTTTGACAGCTACGACATCTACGATGAAAACGAGAACACCGTCTATGTGGTCAAGGGGCAGCTTTCCTGGGGGCATTGCCTGAAAATTTTTGATGCGGACGAGGCCCACGAGCTGGGCACCGTGAAGCAGGAAGTGCTGACCTGGCGGCCCCGGTTCGAGCTGTACGAGGGCGAAGCGTGCATCGGCCACCTGGAAAAAGAATGGAGCTGGTTCAAACCCAAGTACAACATCGACTTCAACGACTGGCACGTGGAGGGCGACTTTGCCGAGTGGGACTACACCATCACCGGCCCGGACGGCCGCACCGTGGCCACCGTGTCCAAAGAGATCTTCCACTGGACAGACACCTACATTCTGGACATTGCCGACCCGGACGACGCGCTCTATGTGCTGATGTTCGTGCTGGCCATCGACGCGGAGAAGTGCTCCCGGAACTGATATAATGAACAAAAAACGAGGAACGGCCATTCGGTCGTTCCTCGTTTGCGTATCAGGGAAAAGTTACTGTGCGTCGGCCACCATCATCTTGCCGGCCTTGTAGATATCGCCGCAGCCCAGGGTGAGCACCAGGTCGCCCGGCTGTGCGTTCTGCTTGACCCAGTCGGCCGCTTCCTTCAGGCCGTCCACGAGGACAGCGCCGGGGATCTGCGCGGCCAGCTTTGCGCTGGTAATGGTGGGGTCGTTGGGCTCACGGCTGCCCATGATGGGGGTCAGCACGGTGATATCGGGGATCTTGAGCACATCCACGAAGTCGTTGAACAGCATCTTGGTGCGGCTGTATGTAAACGGCTGGTGGACGGCGATCAGGCGCTTGTAGCCCATTTCTTTGGCGGTGTTCAGGGTGGCGCGCAGTTCGGTGGGGTGGTGGGCGTAGTCGTCGATGACCAGCGCACCGTTGCACTCGCCGTACACCTCAAAGCGGCGGCCTGCGCCCTTGAAGTTCAGAGCAGCCTCGGCGCACTGCTCCACGGTCAGGCCCACAAAGCGGCACACCGCGCACATGGCCAGAGCATTGTAGATGTTGTGGTAGCCGGGCACGGCCAGACGGATGTGGCCGGTGATCTTGCTCCACTCCTTCAGGTCGAACTCGAAGAAGCCGGGCTTGTATTCGTTCACGTTCAGGGCCTGGTAGTCGCCGTCGTTCTTGATGCCGAAGGTGCGTACGCGGCGGTCCAGCGTGTACATGACGTCCATGGTGTTCTTGTCGTCGGCGTTGGCAAAGATCATGAACTGGGTCATCAGGGCAAAGCGCTTGAAGGCGAACTTCAGCTCACCCATGCTGCCGTAGTAGTCCAGATGGTCGTTGTCGATGTTCAGCACCACGGACAGGTACGGGGTGAGCTTTAAGAAGGTCTCGGCGAACTCGCAGGACTCGATGACGATGTCATCGCCCTTGCCGGCCTTGCCGTAGCCGTTGATGAGGGGCAGCTTGCCGCCGATGACGGCAGAGGGGTCGCGGCCTGCCAGTTCCAGCGCAGTGGTGATCATGGAAGTGGTGGTGGTTTTGCCATGGGTGCCGGAGACGCAGATGCTCTGCTTGTACAGGCGGCTCACATAGCCCAGCAGCACGCTGCGCTCGATGGTGGGGATGCCGTAGGAGGAAGCGGCATTCAGCTCCACGTTGTCCTTGGAGATGGCTGCCGAGTAGACCACCAGATCCACGCCAATGATGTTGTCGGCGCTGTGGCCCAGGCTGACCTTCACGCCCATCTCCCGCTCATAGCGGATGATGCTGCCGTCCAGCACATCGCTGCCGGAGATCTCGTAGCCTTTTGCCGCAAGGATCTGGATCAGCGGGTACATGCCGCTGCCGCCGCAGCCGATGAAGTGGATCTTTTTTACATTGTCCAGCAGGTGCTGGTTGTAATCGGTGTACATGAACATATAAGGCAACCTCCAAATAATTAACGGCTGCAGAGCAGGCCGATTCCATCCATTCGTTTGGGATACATCTTATTATATAATTTTTGGCGCACAAAATAAACAGGAAAAATCGAATTTTCGGAAAGAACCATATTTCCTTTTCTGATTTTGTGATATGTGTACAAGAAAACCGGGATTCATAAAAGATTTACATTTGCGAGAAGGAAATACTTCACAATTTTGAAGCATCTGTGCTAAAATAAAAGGGAACGAAACCATCTGAAAAAGGAGCAGCAACGTGAAGATCAAGATCACTGCGGACAGCACTTGCGATCTGTCTGCCGAACTTTTGCAAAAATGGGACATCACCCTGATGCCCATGCACATCCTGATGGGCGAGGACAGCTATCTGGACGGCGTCACCATCCACCCGGCGGATGTGTTCACCTATGTGAACGGCGGCGGCAAGATGCCGAAATCCGCCGCGGCGAATCTGGTGGAGTACGCCGAATTCTTTGGCAATTACACGGGGGACTACGACGCGGTCATCCACATCTCGGTCAGCAGCAAGCTTTCGTCCTGCTACCAGAACGCAAAGCTGGCCGCAGAGGACTTTGCAAACGTCTATGTGGTGGACAGCCAGAACATCTGCACCGGGCAGGGCTATCTTGTGCTGAAGGCGGCCAAGTGGGCAGCCGACGGCCTGCCGCCCCGCAACATCGCCATGCGGCTGCAGAGCCTGGCCAGGCGGGTGGAGCTGAGCTTTGTGCTGGACCGGCTGGACTTCATGGCCAAAAGCGGCCGCTGCTCCGGTGTGCTGGCCTTCGGGGCCAACCTGCTGGGCATCAAACCGGCGCTGGAAGTCATTGACGGCGAGCTGAAGGTGGTCAAAAAGTACCGCGGCAGCCTGCCCATCTGCGTGGGCAAGTACATCACCGACCGCCTGGCAGACCGGGACGACATCGAGGACGGGCTCGTGTTCATCTCCTCCTGCCAGCCGAAGCCCGGCTGCATGGACGCCGTGAAGGCAGGCCTGAAGAAATACGGCAATTTTGCCGAGTGCTATGAGACCGACATCGGCACCACCATCGGCGGCTACTCCGGCCCGGGCACCATCGGCATCGTGTTTGCACGGAAAGAGAAGTAAGAAAAATGGCTGTTGCATCGCAACAGCCATTTTTCTTACGTTGTGCGCCGTTTCAGGATCTCATCCAGAATGGCGTCTGCCACGTCGGCTTTGCTCATCAGCGGCAGCTCCCGGGCACCGTCCGGGGTGATGAGGGTGACGACATTGGTGTCCACGCCGAAGCCGGCCCCGGCCACTTTCAGGTTGTTGGCCACCACCATGTCCAGATTCTTTTTGGTGAGCTTTGCAGAGGAGTTTTCCACAAGGTCGCGGGTCTCCATGGAAAAACCGCACAGGAACTGGTGGGTCTTCTGCGGGCCGATGGTGCCCAGGATGTCCGGCGTGCGCTCCAGCGGAATGGACATGTCGCCGTCCTTTTTCTTGATCTTGTCATTGGCCACGGCAGTGGGCCGGTAGTCGGCCACGGCGGCGGCCATGATGAGGACATCCGTCTGGGCAAAGCGGCTGGTGACGGCCTCGTACATCTGCTGGGCGGTGGTCACCGGCACGTCGGTGGTGAACTTCACCGGCTGCAGGGCAGTTTCGCCGTGGATGAGGGTCACCTCGGCACCGCGCATGGCGGCAGCCCGGGCGAGGGCATAGCCCATCTTGCCGGTGGAGTGGTTGGTCAGGTAGCGCACCGGGTCGAGTGCTTCCTGCGTCGGCCCGGCGGTGACGGCCACCCGCACCCCAGCCAGGTCTTTGGGCCGGGCGATGGTGTGCAGGATGTACTCGAGCAGCACGTCTTCCTTCGGCAGGCGGCCGCTGCCCACATCCTTGCAGGCCAGCACGCCGCTCTCGGACGGGATGACCGTGAAGCCGTAGCGTTCCAGCGTGGCGATGTTGTCCTGCGTGATGGGATTTTCCAGCATGCCGGTGTTCATGGCCGGGGAGACCAGCTTCGGGCACTTGGCGGCCAGCACCACGGTGGTGAGCATATCGTCGGCGATGCCGTGGGCCATTTTAGCGATGACGTTGGCGGTGGCCGGTGCCACCAGGATCACATCTGCCTTCTTGGCCAGCGAGATGTGGGTGACCTCGAACTTGAAGTCACGGTCAAAGGTGTCCACCATGCACTTGTGGCCGGTGAGGGTCTCGAAGGTGAGCGGGGTGATGAACTGGGTGGCATTTTTGGTCATGATGACCTCCACGTCCGCGCCCAGCTTGCGCAGTGCACTGGCCACATTGGCCATTTTATAAGCGGCGATGCCGCCGGTGACGCCCAGAAGGACGCATTTGCCTTTCAGATCCATTGGTCAAAACCTCCTGCAAAAACGTGCTGTTTCCACATATCTTCCCTTAGTATAATGCAAAAGTTCCGCCAGCACAACAAAATCTTTCGGGGGGGTTGTATCCTGGGTCAAAATGCGGTAAAATACGGATTGATAAAGAATAGACAGGCTCCAGCGGCGGACCGGAAGTTTCTCCGAAGACCGTCCGCTGGGGTGGGACCCTGTTGCCGTAGGCAATAGGGCGGGCGATGGAATGGCCCGAATCGTGTCTGAGGAGAAAGCTCCCGGCACACCGCTAAACCGCACTGTAAAAGGAAAACAGAATTATGATCTTAGCCATTGATATAGGCAACACCACCGTCGCCCTGGGGGGCATTCGGGACGGACGTGTATGCTTTGTGGCGCGCATGGACACGGTGCGCACCCGTACGGCTGCTGAATATCGTGCCGAAATGGATAAAATTTTTGCGCATCGCCGCCACCCGGAACGGCCCATGCGCTTTGAGGGCGCTGTGCTCACCAGCGTGGTGCCCCAGATCACCGGTGCACTGGCCGAGTGCGCCCGTCACTACACCGGCAAAAAGCCGGTCATCGTGTCGCCGGACATCCGCACCGGCCTGACCATGGGGGTGGATGAACCCGGCTCTGTGGGCAAGGACCGCCTTGTGGATGCGGCCTATGCGGCGGCGAACTTTCCGCTGCCGGTGGTCACGGTAGACCTTGGCACCGCCACCACCTTCAACGTGGTGGATGAGGACCGGGTGTTCCGGGGCGGCGTCATCTGTCCGGGGCTTTCCACCGGGCTGCGGGCTCTGGGCGAACGCTGTGCCCAGCTGCCGCAGGTGCATCTCGGCTCGCCCAAAAGTGCCATCGGCACCAATACCGAAAAGTGCATGCTGTCCGGCTCGGTGATGGGCACGGCCGTGCTCATTGACGGCATGGTGCAACGCATCGAAGAAGAACTGGGCCGCCCGGCTACGCTGGTGGTCACCGGGGGCCTGGCAAAGTATGTCACGCCGCTGTGCCGCCACCCGCTGACCTATGACCCGGAACTGCTGATGAAGGGTCTGGCATTGCTGTATCAGCTCAACGCTCAGCAGCCCCAGCACCACAGTGCGGGCGGCAGGCATTATGGCCCGCAGAACCAGCATGGCCGCGCCAGACAGCGCTACCCCAGAAAGCGCACCCGCTGCGAGCGGGCCGACGAAGCACGGATGGGCTGACGAGAGACGATAGGATAGGGAGAACAACATGAAATTAGGCATTCTTGGCACGGGCAAGATCGTGCAGGAATTTTTGCCGTGGCTCGTGGAGCATACGCCCTTCACGGTGCAGGCCATCTGCTCGACGCCCCGCAGCGCCGAGCTGGCCCAGAGCCTGTGCGGGCAGTACGGCGTGCCCCAGCACACAACCAATTTTCTGGAGCTGCTGCAGTGGGTGGATGTGGTGTACATCGCGGTGCCGAACCTGCAGCATGTGCGCTACGCCCGCGTGGCGCTGGAGGCAGGCAAACATGTCATTGTGGAAAAGCCCATGGCCCCCACGGCGGCACAGACCGAAGAACTGGTGAACCTGGCCCGGCACAAAAAGGTGTTTTTGTTTGAGGCCGTCACCACCCAGTACCTTGAAAACTATGCAAAGATCCGGGAGCTGCTGCCCCGCATCGGCACGGTGAAGCTGGTGCAGTGCAACTTCAGCCAGTATTCCAGCCGGTACGACGCCTTCTGCAAGGGCGAGACCCCGCCGGTGTTCGACCCGAACTGTGCCGGCGGTGCTCTGATGGATCTGGGCGTGTACAACGTCAGCTACATCGTGGGCCTGTTCGGTGAGCCGAATCAGGTGAAGTACACCGCCAACATTGAGCGCAGCATCGACACCAGCGGCATCCTGACCATGGAGTACAGCGGCTTCCGTGCGGTGAGCATCGCCGCCAAGGACTGCGCCGCCCCGGCCCGGTATGTCATTCAGGGCACAAAGGGCTATATTCTGCAGAAATCCACTGCCAACTTCTGCGGCGGCGTTACCTTCCACCCCAACGAGGGCAAGGAGGAGCACTACAACCTGAACGGGGGCAGACCCCGGCAGGCGGCCGAGTTCGAAGCCTTTGCCCGTGCGCTGGAAGGCGGCGATCAGGAGCTTTGCACCCGGATGCAGGACACTTCCATTGCGGTCAGCCGGGTGCTGACCGTGGCGCGCCGGAATGCGGGCATCCGCTTCCCCGGCGACAACTGAGCTTTCCCCATTTGGAACACGCCCTGACAACACGCGCTCCATTGTTTGAATATCAACCCAAAACCCGCATAGAGCGGGCAGGTTTGCGCCGTATCCGACGTATCGGGCGGAACGGCAGCAGGAGGAAAATTGAATTATGAAAAACACCAAGACTCTTACCCGCGTGGCGCTGCTTGTCGCCATTGAACTGGTCATGAAACTGGTCGGCCTCGGCAGTGTGCCGGTGGGCCCGCTGTACATGAGCTTTCTCACCCTTCCCATTGCGGTGGGTGCCATCACCATGGGCCCGGCCGTGGGCGCGCTGCTGGGCGGTGTGTTCGGCGCGGTGAGCTTCTATGACGCCATCACCGGTGCTTCGGCCATGACGGGTGCCCTGTTCCAGGTGAGCCCGGTCAACACCTTCATCCTGTGCGTGGGCATGCGCGTGCTGATGGGCCTGTGCGTGGGCCTGATCTTCAACGCCATCAAGCGCTTCGACAAGCCCGGCACCTGGAGCTACATCGTCAGCGCCATGTGCGCCCCGGCCCTGAACACCCTGTTCTTCATGGGCTACATCGTGCTGGCCTTCTACGGCTGCGACTATGTGCAGAACCTTGTCTCCGTCAAGGGCGCTGCGAACCCCTTCATGTTCGTGGTGCTGCTGGTCGGCGTGCAGGGCGTGGCCGAGTTCCTCGTCTCCGGCATTCTGGGCGGCATCGTGGCCCGCGCCGTGGCGAAGTTCGTAAAATAAAGATGTGCCGAATGTCAGGGCGGCGCATTCCGTAAAAATATTTTTTCAAAGGGACTGCCGTGCATCATGCATGGCAGTCCTTTTTTGTTGTCACGCAAAAATCATCCGTTGCATAGGATGGCCCACAACACAGCGGGGAGGATGGCAGTATGAAAGCGGGAAAACGGTTTGCGGTGGTGGGCAGCGACGCCCGGCAGGCGGCGGCAGGCCGGGCTTTGGCACGGGCGGGCTATGCGGTGAGCGGGGCCGAGCAGGTGGCGCTGGCAGATTACATCCTGCTGCCGCTCCCGCTGGACGAGAGCCGTACCCCGCTGGCGGAACTGCTGCGGGCCGCAAAGCCCGGGGCACTGGCGCTGGGCGGCAGGCTTTCCGTGCAGGCAAAGGTCATCGCGCGGGAAGCGGGCGTGGAGCTCATCGACTACTTTGCCCGGCCGGAGCTGACCGTCTACAATGCCATCCCCACTGCCGAGGGCTGCATCGGCATTTTGCTGCGCGAGCGCACCCGCACCCTGTGGGGCGAGAACCTTCTGCTGCTGGGCTTTGGGCCGGTGGGGCAGGCGCTGGGGGTGCGGCTGGCGGCGCTGGGCATGAACGTCACCGTCTGCGCCCGCCGCGCGGAACAGCGGGCGGTGGCCGAGAGCTTTGGTCTGCGGGGGGCCGCGCTTTCCCGGTTGGATGCACTGGCCCCGGCCTTTGACACGGTGGTGAACACCGTCCCGGCCCGGGTGCTGACGGCCCCGGTTCTGGCGGCGCTGCGGCCCGGCAGCCTGATCGTCGATCTGGCGTCGAAGCCCGGCGGCACCGACTTTGACGCGGCCCGGCGGCTGGGGCATAAGGTCATCCATGCGCTGAGCCTGCCGGCGGTCTGTGCGCCGGAGACCGCGGGCGAAGCCGTGGCCCACACGGTGCTGACCATTTTGCGGGAGCGGGAGGAACGAGCATGAACACACAAAAACGGGGGACCATCGCGTTTGCGGTGTGCGGCAGCTTCTGCACACTGGACGCGGCACTGGCGGCAGCAGAAACGCTGACCCGGCAGGGCTGGGAGCTTTTACCCATCATGAGCTTTGCGGCGGGGCAGGACACCCGCTTTGGCACCGGGAAACACTGGAAAGACCGGCTGGAAGCGCTGACCGGCCACGCCGTTCGGGACACTTTGCAGGCTGTGGAGCCGCTGGGCCCGCAGCGGCTGGCACGGGCGCTGGTCATCGCGCCCTGCACCGGGGCCACGCTGGCGCGGCTGGCGGCGGGCCTTTCGGATACACCGGTGACGCTGGCAGCCAAGAGCCTTTTGCGGGTGGGGTGCCCGGTGGTGGTGGGCATTTCCACCAACGACGGGCTGGGCGCATCGGGTGAGAATCTTGCCCGGCTGTTCCAGCGCAAGCACTATTTCTTCGTGCCCTACGGGCAGGATGACCCCATCCAGAAGCCCAGCAGCCTGAAGGCAGACTTTTCCAGCTTGCCCGCCGCGCTGGAAGCGGCCCTGCAGGGCCGCCAGCTGCAGCCGGTGCTGCTGGGGCAAAGGGGCGCGTGAATGTCTTTTCAGCGGGGTCAAAATGTGGTATACTGACTTTGATGCTTTGCCGGTGCGGTACGACGGGCAGAAAAACTTGCGACGGAGAAAAACCAGATGAAAAAACTGACAGCGGCGCTCTGCGCTGTGCTGCTTGTGCTTTGCGTGTGCCTGCCGGGCGCTTCGGCGGCCAGGCCCGCCCTCAGCGCCACCCGCGCCTACTGCATCGTGGATGCTGACACCGGCCTTGTGCTGGCCCAGCAGAATATGAACGAAGAACTGCACCCGGCGTCCATCACCAAGGTGATGACGCTGGGCCTTGCCTGTGAAAAGGCCCAGGGGAACTGGGACAACGTAAAGCTGACCGTGACCCACGAGGACGTCTACTCGCTGGCGGGCACGGACTCCAGCCATATCGCCCTGCGGGAAGGGGAAGAAGTGCCGCTGGTTGATGCCCTTTATGCCACCCAGATGGCCAGCGCCAACGACGGCGCGAACCTGCTGGCGGAATATTTCGGCGGCGGCACCATCGAAGGCGGCGTGGCAAAGATGAACGAGCAGGTGGAGGAACTGGGCCTTGCCCACACCCACTTTGCGAACCCCCACGGCATCAGCGATGAGGACCACTACACCAGCTGCTACGACATGGCGCAGATCCTGCGCTGGGCGCTGGAGCAGCCGGGCTTTGAAGATGTGTTCACCCGCAGCGAGATGTACACCATGCAGCCCACCAACGTCCAGCCCGTGACCCGCTACTTCTCCCAGCAGGACAAAATGCGCATCGGCTCCAGCCGGTACCACATTGCGTCCATTCTTGGGTCCAAAATTGGCTACACCAACACGGCCCGTTACAGCTATGCCTGCCTTGCTGAGCAGAACGGCGTGCGCCTGATCTGCGTGACCATGCAGAGCGAGCTGAGCACCGATAAATACAATGATGTGCGCACCCTGCTGGACTACGCGTTCAGCACCTTTACCGGCTACACCGATCTGCCCGCCCAGGGCGTGACGGCGCAGCTGCCGGTGACAGGCGGCGGCGAGAGCCTTGGCACGGTCACTGTCACCGACCCCGGTGTGCGGCTGCTGCTGGCCGACGGCTTGTCCGCAAAAGATGTGACCGTCTCGCTGGAACTGCCCGAGACGTATGTGCTGGGCACCGAGCCGGAGGTGTACGCGGTGTACACCATCCGGGGCGGCACAAAGCAGGAGAGCACCAGCGTGCGGGTGAAAGCGGAAATTTCCGGCCTGACCGAGCTGCTGGAAAACAGCACCGGCACCGAACTGGAAGCCGCCAAAGCCGTGCAGCCCAAGGGCCGGGCGCTCTGGCTGCTGGGCATCTCGCTGGGGTCCACCGTGGCAGCGGCGGCCGTGACCTTTTTCATCGTGCGGCTGCTGGCAAAGCGCAAAAAACGCCGCGCCCGCAGTGCATCCCGCCATGGCAAATAAGCGCAAAAGCCTGCACAAAACCAGACTTTTCCAGATAAAATAAAATGCTTCACAGAAAAGAGAGGTACAAAAATATGGGTAAGTTCACTTTTACGCAGACCGAGATCCCCGGTGTCGTGGTCATTGAGCCGCAGGTGTTCGGCGATGACCGCGGCTATTTTATGGAGACCTACCAGAAGGACCAGTTTGCCGAAGCCGGCATTGATAAGGAATTCGTGCAGGACAACCAGAGCCGCTCCACCCGGGGCGTGCTGCGCGGCCTGCACTTCCAGAAGAACCACACCCAGGGCAAGCTGGTGCGTGTGACCAAGGGCGAAGTGTTCGATGTGGCTGTGGACTGCCGCCCCAACAGCGCCACCTTCGGCAAGTGGGTGGGCGTGACACTTTCTGAGGAGAACAAGAAGATGTTCTATATCCCGGAGGGTTTTGCCCACGGCTTCCTCGTGCTGAGCGATGTGGCAGAGTTCTGCTATAAGTGCACCGATGTCTACGACCCCACCAGCGAGGGCGGCATCCCCTACGACGACCCCACCGTGAACGTGCAGTGGCCGGACTGCGGCTGTGAGCACAAAACCAGCGCAAAGGACAAGCTGCACGAGCCCTTTGCTGCCCAGAAGTTTGAATATTTTGAAAAGTGGTGATCGCCCGTGGCAAAACTCAAAGCAATGTGGAACGGCTTCTGGCGCTACCGCTATCTGCTGTGGAACCTCGTCAGCCGTGACTTCAAGCTCAAATACCGCCGCAGCGTGCTGGGCGTGGTGTGGAGCGTACTGAACCCGCTGCTCATGTGCCTTGTGTACTGGGCGGTGTTCAGCAGCCTGATGGACATGCGCGGCAGCGGCATCGACAACTTTGCCGTCTTCCTGATGTGCGGCCAGCTGCTGTTCAACTTCTTCAACGAGGCTACTTCCACCAGCATGAGCAGCGTGCTCAGCGCGGCACCTTTGCTGAAAAAGGTGTATATCCCCAAGTATATCTTCCCGCTGGAAAAGTGCTGCTTTGCCATGGTGAACTGCGTGTTCAGCTTTGTGGCGCTGCTGCTGGTGATGATCTTCACCGGGGCACCTTTCCACCTGACCCTCATTGAAGCCATCTACCCGCTGGCGACGCTGTTCTTCTTCAGTCTGGGCGTTGGCCTGTTCCTCGCGGCGGCAACGGTGTTCTTCCGGGACATCATGCACATCTGGAGCGTGTTCATCACGGCGCTGCTGTATTTCTCTGCCATCTTCTACGACCCCACCCAGATGACCTTTTCCATCGGCGGCTTCAACATGCAGCAGATCATCAAGCTGAACCCCATGTACTGGTACATCACGGGCTTCCGCCGTACCGTGATGTGGGGCATCCCGCTGGACTTCAACATGTTTGCGGTGTGCGGCATCTGTGCCCTCGTCTCCATGTGGGTGGGCGTGAGCGTGTTCCGCAAAACGCAGGACCGCTTTGTGCTGCATATTTAAGGAGGAAGAACAATGGAACCGATCATCAAAGTGGACAATGTTTCCATGTGCTTCAACCTCTCGAAAGAAAAGCATGAGAGCTTGAAAGAATACTTCCTCGCCATGGTGCAGGGCCGCCTGCAGTACGATGAGTTCTATGCCCTCAAGGACGTGAGTCTGGACATCATGCCCGGCGATTTCTACGGCCTTGTGGGACTGAACGGCTCGGGCAAATCCACCCTGCTCAAGACCATTGCAGGTGTGTACAAGCCCAGCAAGGGCAAAGTGACCGTCAACGGCACCATCGCCCCGCTCATCGAGCTGGGTGCGGGCTTTGATATGGACCTGACCGCCCGGGAGAACATCTACCTCAACGGCACGGTGCTGGGGTTCTCGCCCAAGTATCTGGACGAGAAGTTCGACGAGATCGTGGAGTTCAGCGAGCTGCAGAACTTTCTGGATGTACCGCTGAAAAACTACTCCTCCGGCATGGTGGCCCGCATCGGCTTTGCCATTGCCACCATCACCAAGCCCGATATCCTCATTGCGGACGAGGTGCTCTCGGTGGGCGACTTTTTGTTCCAGCAAAAGTGCGAAAAGCGCATGCAGGAGCTGATGGCGGGCGGTACCACGGTCATTCTGGTGTCCCACTCCATCGAGCAGATCGAGCGCATGTGCACCAAGGTGGCCTGGCTGAGCCACGGACACCTGAAAATGAACGGAGATACCGCGACGGTCTGTGCCGCCTACAAGGCAACGCAGCGCGGTGAGGCGTGATATGGATCTGCGATTGAAACGTGCCAAAGAGCTGGCGGGCTATGCCGTGCAGCTGACCAAAGACGAGGGCCTGCCCACCATGCTCAAACGGGGCGCGGGCTTTGTCAAGCGCCGCTGCTTTGGCAAAAGGGCCCGCTATCTGCCCGCCAAAAAGGTGCTGGAAGCCCAAAGGGCAGAAATGGCCGGCAAGACCGCCGAAAACTGCGGCCTGCCCACCATCAGCATCCTCACCCCGCTGTATAATACGCCGGAAAAATTCCTGCGGGAATTTCTGGATTCCTTCGTGAACCAGACGGCCCCAAACGGCCAGCTCTGCCTGGCCGATGCTTCGGACGCGCAGCACGGTGATGTGCAGCGCATCGTGGAGGAATATCAGGCAAAGAATCAACGAATCGTATACAAAAAGATCGAAAACAAGGGCATTGCGGCCAACACCAACGCCGCTGCGCAGCTGGCGACAGGGGAGTATCTGGCGCTGGCCGACCACGACGACATTCTGGCGCCCCACGCCATGTACACCATGGGCAAGGCCATTCTGCAGCTGCGAGCGCAGGGAAAGCCGGACGGCTTCCTCTACAGCGACGAAGCGCTTTTCTCCAAAAGCATCCAGCGGCCCATCGTGGCCCACTTCAAGCCGGACTACGCGCCGGATTATCTGCTGTGCTGCAATTACATCTGCCATCTGGCGGTGTTTCAAAAAGCACTGTGGGACGAAATTGGCGGCGAGAGGCCGGAGTGCGACGGCAGTCAGGACCATGACCTGTTCCTGCGGCTGGCGGAAAAGACCGGCGGCGCGGCCCATGTGCCCCAGGTGCTGTACTACTGGCGGGTGCATGAGGGTTCCACCTCCGGCGGTGCTGACGCCAAGCCCTATGTGGCGGCGGCGGCCAAAAAGGCGCTGGCAGACCACCTGACCCGTACCGGGCGCACCGGCACCGTGGAAGATGGTCTGTATCCCAGCACCTACCGGGTGAAGTGGGACATCGTGGGGGACCCGAAGGTGAGCATCCTTATCCCCAATAAAGACCACACCGACGATCTGGAAAAGTGCCTGCACGGCCTCTGGGCAAAGACCAGCTGGGAGAACTTCGAGGTCATCGTCATCGAGAACAACTCCACCGACCCGGCCACCTTTTCCTATTATGAGCAGGCAAAGCAGCGCTACGACGGCCTGCGGGTGGTTATCTGGCCGCAGAAGGGCTTCAACTTCTCGGCCATCAACAACTTTGGCCGCAGGTACGCCAGCGGTGATTATCTGCTGCTGCTGAACAACGACGTGGAAGTGCGCAATGCCGACTGGCTCACCGAGCTTCTGCGGCAGTGCGCCCACCCCGGCGGGGCGGCCATCTGCGGCGCAGAGCTGCTCTACCCGGATGAGACCCTGCAGCATGCAGGCGTCGTGACCGGCCTTGGCGGTTACGCGGGCCACAGCCACAAGTACCGCAAGGCGGGCGGCAGCGGCTACATGTTCCGTGCCGCCACTGTGCAGGACTTTTCCGCCGTGACCGGTGCCTGCCTGCTGGTGAAGACCAGTGTGTGGGACGAAGTGCACGGTCTGGACGAAGCCTTCGCCGTGGCCTTCAACGACGTGGACTTCTGCCTGCGGGTGCGGGATGCGGGCTACCGCATTGCCTGGACGCCCTACGCGCAGCTGACCCACTACGAGAGCAAGAGCCGCGGCGGGGACGAAAAAGACCCCGTGAAGGCGGCCCGCTTTGCCGCCGAGCAGCAGCGGCTCTACACCGTGCACGGGAAGGAAAACATTCTGGACGATCCCTATTATAACCCGAACCTCACCCGCGACCGGGAAGATTTTTCTGAGAGCGACGACCTGCGCGGCCTGAAAGAGGGAAGGATCACGGTGCGCTATCGGGGAGCATAAAGCCTTCCCCCGGACGGGGGAAGGTGCTGAACGAAGTGAAGCGGATGAGGGCGCAGAATGGAGAGCGCTGAAAACACACCCTCATCAGTCACCTGCGGTGACAGCTTCCCACGACTGGGGGAAGCCTTTGCAGAAGCGGAGGAACACCAATGAACATCAAAGGCCATTTTGAGACCATCACCCGGCACAAGCTGCTGGTGATGAAATACTGCTTTGCCTGCGGGCTCTACGAGCAGGGCCTTGCCCACGACCTGAGCAAGTACAGCCCCACCGAGTTCATCCCGGGGTGCATCTACTATCAGGGCGACCACAGCCCCAACGAGGCTGAGCGCGCGGCGCGGGGCTACTCCTCCGCGTGGCTGCACCACAAGGGCCGCAACAAGCACCATCTGGAATACTGGATCGACTACACCACCAACAAATCCGGCATGGGCGGCATGAAGATGCCCCTGCGCTATGTGTGCGAGATGGTGTGCGACCGGGTGGCGGCCAGCCAGATCTATCTGGGCGACAAGTACACCGATGCTTCTCCGTGGGAATACTACGAGCGCAGCAAGGACCACTACCTGATGCACCCGGAGACCCGCGTCCTGCTGGAAAAGCTGCTGACCATGGTGAAGGACTTGGGCCATGACCGCACCTTCCAGTACATGAAGTTTCTGCTGGGCTGCGAAAAAGATTACTGAGAGTGATATTTTGACAAAAAACACCGCTGACGAACGGTCAGCGGTGTTTTTCTGCCCGGGGCGCACCGCCCCGCAGACCACAACTCCCCCAGCCCGGGCGGCAAGACCGTTCAGGCTGGGGGAGCTTTTTGTCGTTTATCGGGAACGGGGCTTATTCCTCGTTTTCGTAGATCTGGATATAGCGCGGAGCGGCTTTGTCCTGCCAGAACAGCAGCATACCGGTCAGCACCACGGCAAGGGTGGTCAGGACAGCGAGCAGGGCTTTGAGTACTTTCATGGCTTGGAGCCTCCTTGGAAAAAAGTCTTGGGCGGAGCGGGGGGACGTTCCGCAGTTTGGGTGGTTCTAGTATATCATATTCCGCCCGCAAAGGCAAACACCGGCGGCGCATGGGCGGAAAAGCAAAAAAATGCGCTGATTAGTCTAAACTAACCTCCGAAAAAGGAGAAGAAAGTTCAGGAAAATGCATCATTTTCGCTCCATTGTCGTTGACTTCCCGCGCCAAAATGATACAATAAGTGTGTTAAGCAGCTGCTGTCCCTGTACCAGTGCGCCTGCATGGGCGAGGGGATGGCAATTCAAGCAGAATGGGGGATTTGAAATCCATGTTGAACAAGCTGAAACGTGCGGCGCTTGGCGCGCATACGCCGCATGACAAGGCAACTGCTGCAAGCAAACCTGTCCCGATGCCTCTGCCCGCGCAGGTACGCATCCTTATGAGCCAGCATATCGGCGCACCTGCCAAAGCTCTTGTCAAGAAGGGCGATGAGGTGTTCGTCGGCACCAAGATCGGTGAGGCTGGCGGCTTTGTCTCCGCAAATATTCATTCCAGTGTTTCCGGCACCGTTGCTGCCGTGGAGCCGTTCCGTCTGTCCAATGGCCGTATGTGCGACTCTGTCGTCATCAAGACCGACGGCAAGCAGACGGTGGACCCGGCCGTGAAGGCACCGGAAGTCACCGATAAAGCCAGCTTCCTCAAGGCCGTGCGCGACTGCGGCCTGGTGGGTCTGGGCGGCGCAGGCTTCCCGACCGACGTGAAGCTGCAGCCCAAGCAGCAGGTGGATACCCTGCTGATCAATGCTTCCGAGTGCGAAGTGTGGCTGACCAGCGACACCCAGGAGATGCTGAACTGCAGCGATGACATCATCCGCGGCATCAAGGCCGTGCTGCAGTACACCGGCATCCCGAAGTGCGTCATCGGCATTGAGAACAACAAGCCTGAGTGCATCGACCTGCTGTGCAAGAAGACCAGTGGCGATTCCGCCATCGAGGTCAAGCCCCTGCCCAGTGTCTACGGCACCGGCGCTGAGCTGATCCTCATCGAGAAGTGCCTGGGCCGCGAAGTGCCCCATGGCGGTCTGCCCGCCGATGCAGGCGCCATCGTCATGAACGTGACCAGCGTCTCCACCCTGGGCAAGTATCTGGCCACCGGTATGCCGGTGGTCGAGCGCACCATCACCGTGGACGGCGATGCCTGCGCAAAGCCCCAGAACATCGTGGTGCCCGTGGGTACTTCTTACCAGGACATCATCGACTTCGCCGGCGTCAAGGGCGGCGTGACTCTGGGCAAGGTGGTGGCAGGCGGTGCCATGATGGGCCCCGCTGTGCAGGATACCAGCTATCCCACCACCAAGACCACTTCCGGCCTGATCCTGCTGAGCGACACCGCCGCACAGCCCGCTCCCGTCAGCCCCTGCATCCGCTGCGGCCGCTGCGTGGAGTATTGCCCCATGGGCCTGGAGCCCGTGGAAGTGAACCAGGCATATGCTGCCCGTGACGTGCAGGAGCTGGGCAAGCTCCATGCAGACTACTGCTTCAACTGCGGCAGCTGCTCCTTCGTCTGCCCGGCAAAGCGCCCGGTGACCCAGATGATGAGCCTGGCAAAGGCATTCTACCTCGGTGAAATCAAAAAAGGAGGCAATAAGTAATGGATACGAAGCTTATTGTTTCGGCTTCCCCGCATGTGCGCAGCGAGGAGACGACCGCGGGCCTGATGGCCAACGTGATCGTTGCCCTGTGCCCCTGCGTGGTGGCCTCTGCGATCATTTTCGGCATGCGCGCCCTGCTGGTCACGGCAGTGTCTGTCGTTGCCTGCGTGGCATTTGAGTGGCTGTACTGCAAGCTGCTGAAGCGCCCCAACCCCATCAGTGACCTGTCTGCCGTCGTCACCGGCATCATCCTGGCCATGAACGTGCCTGTGGGCATGCCTCTGGGCCAGCTGATCATTGGCGACCTGGTGGCCATCGTCATCGTCAAGCAGCTGTTCGGCGGCATCGGCATGAACTTTGCAAACCCCGCTCTGGTGGGCCGTATCGTGCTGTTCATCAGCTTTGCAAGCTCCATGAACAAGTGGGTCTTCCCGGATGCAGCAGTGGATCAGCTGTCCAGCGCTACCCCGCTGGCTGTGGCCGATAAGTCCAAGCTGAGCCTGCTGGACCTGTTCATGGGCATCCACGGCGGTGTGCTGGGCGAGACCTGCGCGCTGGCCATCGTGCTGGGCCTGATCTACCTGGTTGCCACCAAGACCATCAGCATTGCCATCCCGGCTTCTTATGTCGGCAGCATGTTCATTTTCTATCTGATCGCTACCCACAGCGTGCACGCTGCTCTGGCAGCTGTGCTGAGCGGCGGCCTGCTGTTCGGCGCTGTGTTCATGGCTACTGACTACGTTACCAGCCCCTTCACCCTGAAGGGCAAGCTGGTGTACGGCGTAGCCTTGGGCATCGTGACCTTCGCCATCCGTTACTGGGGCAGCTACACCGAGGGCGTGTCCTTCGCACTGCTGTTCATGAACCTGTGGGTCCCCTACATCAATGATCTGACCCGTCAGACCCCGTATGGCTACATCAAGCCTGCAAAGAAAGCAAAGGAGGGTGCTGGCAAATGAGTAAGTCTTCCAACTGGGAGAGCACCATCAAGCCCATCGTTGTGCTGAGCGTTATCTCCCTGATCGTCAGCCTTCTGCTGGCACTGGTGAACAGCATGACCGCCCCGGTCATTGCCGAGAACACCAAGCGCACCACTCTGGCCGCTTATGTCGGCGTGCTGCCGTCTGTTTCGGATGCCAGCGAGCTGGAAGAAGTGACCGACTATACCACCGCCGGCGTTACCGGTGTGGTCAAGGCCCCGGATGGCAGCATGGCCATCAAGGCTGAGGAGTCCGGCTTTGACGGAGGCATCGTCACCGTCATCGTTGGTCTGGACGCCAACGGCACCGAGACCGGCATCTGGGTGGATGCGTCTACCCAGACCAAGGGCATCGGCAGCGCCGTGGCCGAGGATGATTTCCTGAAGCAGTTCGATGGTCTGGATTGCACCCAGAGCGTTGTGATGGGCCAGAACGGCGTGGACGGCAAGTCCGGCGCTACCTTCTCCTCCAAGGCACTGTTTGCCGCTCTGAACGACATCGTGAACTGCTACAACGAGCTGGCATAAAGGAGGTTGGTAAGAAATGGCACAAGAAAAGAAGTCCAAGGTAAGCATCCTTACCAACGGCATCATCAAAGAGAACCCCGTTCTGCGTCTGGTTCTGGGTACCTGCTCCACGCTGGCTGTCACCACCGCCGTGTCCAGTGCTCTGGGCATGGGCGCTGCGTTCACCTTCGTGCTGGTGTGCGCCAACATCATGATCTCCCTGCTGCGCAAGGTGATCCCCGGCAAGGTGCATCTGCCCTGCTACATCGTCATCATTGCAGGCTTCGTGACCATCGTGCAGATGTTCATGCAGGCCTACATGGAAAGCCTGTACAACGCTCTGGGCGTGTTCCTGCCCCTGATCGTCGTCAACTGCATCATCCTGGGTCGTGCCGAGATGTTCGCCTGCAAGAACAGCGTGGTGGACAGTGCACTGGACGGCATCGGCATGGGCATCGGCTACACCCTGACCGTTGTGCTGATGGCCTCCATCCGTGAGATCCTGGGCAGCGGCACCTGGCTGGGCTTCAAGGTCCTGCCGGACAGCATGGCCAAGATCGGCATCATGACCCAGGCCCCCGGCGCATTCTTCTGCTTCGGCCTGCTGATGGCCGGCTGTGTGTGGCTGGAGACCAAGCTGGATGCCCGCATCGAGCGCAAGAGCTGCTGCGACATCGACAACCTGAAGAAGGAGGCAGAATAAGATGTTAGTCAAACTCGCTGCGATCTTCTTCAGCATGATCCTTGTCAACAACTACGTGCTGGTGAAGTTCTATGGTATCTGCCCGTTCCTGGGCGTTTCCAAAAAGCTGGACTCCTCCGTTGGTATGTCCGGCGCTGTTATCTTCGTCATGTTCATGGCAACTGCTGTGACCTTCCCCATCCAGATCTTCATTCTGGACCCGGCTGGCCTGGGCTATCTGCAGACCATCGTGTTCATTCTGGTCATCGCCGTGCTGGTGCAGTTCATCGAGATCTTCCTCAAGAAGTATGTCGTTGCCCTGTATAACTCGCTGGGCGTTTACCTGCCCCTGATCACCACCAACTGCTGCGTGCTGGCCGTGACCATTCTGGTCGTGGACGACTACGGCGCAGACGTGGCTGCTCTGGGCTTTGGTGCTGCCTACATTGAGGCTCTGGTCTGCTCCATCGGTGCAGGCGTCGGCTTCATGCTGGCCATGGTCATGTTCAGCGGCGTGCGCAAGCGCGTGGAAGCCTGCGATCCCCCGGCACCCTTCAAGGGCCTGCCCATCACCCTGATCGCAGCAGCAATCACCAGCCTGTCCTTCATGGGCTTCGGCGGCATCGTCGAAAACCTGTTCAATGTCACGCTGTAAGGGAGGAACAGGAAAATGAGTATTGTATCTGCTGTTATCCTGTGTACCGTCGTGGGCGCTGTGGGTGCTATCATTCTGGTGGCCGCCGCAAAGTTCATGGCTGTTGAGGAAGACCCCCGCATTGAAGAAGTCGCCGGCTGCCTGGCCGGTGCAAACTGCGGCGGCTGCGGCTACGCAGGCTGTGCCGACTACGCAAAGGCTGTCGTCATGGACGGCGTCCCCTGCGACAAGTGCGCACCCGGCGGCCCCAAGGCTGCTGCTGCCATCGCCAAGATCATGGGCGGCGAGGCAAGTGCTGTGGAGAAGAAGGCCGTGGTCCAGTGCCAGGGCAGCTCCGAGCACTGCAAGCCCGCTTACGACTACAAGGGCATCCAGACCTGTGCTGCTGCGGCAGCCCTGTACGGCGGCCCCAAGACCTGCTCCTTCGCCTGCGTCGGCCTGGGCGACTGCACCAAGGTGTGTAAGTTCGACGCCATCCACATCGTGGACGGTGTGGCCAAGGTGGACAAGGACAAGTGCACCGGCTGCGGTGCCTGCGCCAATATCTGCCCGAAGAAGGTCATCATGATCGACGCAGCAGGCCCGCGCAAGCCCGTTGTCATGTGCTCCAACCAGGATAAGGGCCCTGTGGCCATGAAGGCCTGCACCACCTCCTGCATTGCCTGCGGCATGTGCGAACGCACCTGTAAGTTCGACGCCATCCACGTTGTGGACGGTGTGGCCCGCGTGGATTACGACAAGTGCAAGGGCTGCGGCATGTGCGCCCAGAAGTGCCCGAAGAAGATCATCCTGTTCCCGCTGAAGGACGATCCCAATCCCCCGAAGCCGGTGGTGAAGCAGGCCCCGAAGCCCGCTGCACCCGCCGCACAGGCCCCGAAGGCAGAAGTGCCCGCTTCTCAGGCTCCCGCTGCAAAGCCTGCACAGGCTGCTGCACAGCCGGAAGCCAAGGCTGAGGCAAAGCCCGAGACCAAGGCGGAATAAGCAAGCAAACGAAAAAGAAGGGATGGACACTTCGTCCATCCCTTCTTTTTGCGCCTTTATAAGAAAATCCGGTTGAAATAGCGTGAAAATATGGTTTATCGCAAGTCAAGAAATTAGCGCAACATCAAAATAGCATCTCTGCGATATGCAATTCAACGATGTTGCTGTTGCATTAAAAAGTTGAATTGCTATAATAGAACAAGCGGCCTTCTGCTTTGGCCTGGTATATTGCAACATAAGAAGTGAGGAACATCCCATCATGAATCAACAACAGAACGCGCGCCTGCGCAACGCGGGTTTCGCCACCTTCTTTTTCAGCGGCATCTGCGCCATCAGCGCGGGCGTTGTGGTCAGCCTTTTGCAGGAAGAATACGGCTTTGCCTACGGCATGACCGGCACCCTGCTCTCGCTCATGAGCGTGGGCAACCTGCTGGCAGGTCTGCTCATCGGCATGCTGCCTAGTGTGCTGGGGATGAAGCCCAGTGTGCTGCTGCTCACCATCGGCTATGCGGCGGGCTATGCCATCATGGGCCTGACCGGCGCAGAGATCCTGCTGGCACTGGCTTTTTTCATGGTGGGCATTGCCAAGGGCAGCGTCATCAACACCTGCACCATTCTGGTCAGCGACAACTCTGCCGACCGCACCCGCGGCATGAACCTGATGCACAGCTGCTATGCCTGCGGCGCACTGCTGTGCCCCTTTGTCATTGCAGCGGCGGCAAAGGTGAGCACCGCGCTGGCGGTGTTCCTGTTGGCGGCGCTGGGCCTTGTGCTATGGCTGGTGTATGCATTCACCCCGCTGACGGGCGGCAAGGCAAAGAACGCGCAGGAAAAGCAGGCCATTGACTGGAGCTTTCTGCGCTCGGCGCGGTTCTGGCTGCTGACCGGCCTGCTGTTCTTCCAGAACGCGGCGGAGCAGAGCGTCAACGGCTGGATGGTGACCTATTTTAAAGGCAGCGGCATCATTTCCGGCGCGCTGGCCGCCTACACCGTCACGGTGATGTGGGGTGCCACGCTGGTGGCCCGCCTGCTCATTGCCTTCGTGTTCCCCTTCAAGAACCCGCGCAAGGCCATGGTAGGCATGAGCGTGCTGTGCACCTTCTTCTATGTGCTGCTGGTCATGGCCCACACCCAGGGCGCGGCCATCGTGCTGCTGTTCGCCTTTGCCTTCTCCATGGCAGGCCTGAACCCCACCGCAGTTGCCAGCGCAGGCCGCATGACCAGCGTCACCAGCATGGGCATCATGCTGCCGGTGGCATCCAGCGGTGCCATCCTCATGCCGTGGATCATCGGCATCGTGGCCGAAAAGGCGGGCCTTGCCGCCGGTATGGCTTCCAACATCGTGCCCTGCGTGGGCCTGATCATCTTCACTCTGCTGGTGGCAAAGCTGCCGGAGGAGTAAAAGGTGATAAGGGCCGACGTACCGGAAGCTTTCTCCTCGGACACGACTCGGGCCATTCCATCGCCCGCCCTACCGCCTGCGGCGGCAGGGTCCCACCCCAGCGGACGGTCCTCGGAGAAACTCCCGGCACGTCGGCCGGGACAGATGCGGTTGTCCAGCAGGACGGCGGGATGTTTCTCCAGCGAATGTCCTGGAGGTGGGGCCCCGGTGCGCCAGCACTGGGGCGGGACAGTGTCTAGGGCTGTTCGCGGAGAAATACCTCGCTGGCCTGCTGGGAGGTTGCATTTTACTTTTCAATTCCCCGTGCTTTCGCGCTGAACTCGCAGCCGCAGTAATCCTGCCGGTACAGGCCGTATTCCTCCGAAAGCTGCAGGCTGCGCAGGTAGCCGTTGTGCTTTTTGAAGTCCGAGGGCAGATGCTTCACGCCGAACTCTGCTTCCAGCTCCTGCCCGATGGCGTTGATGCGCTTGGCGTCCTTGTGCGGGCTGATGGACAGGGTGGTGGTGAACCAGTCGAAGCCGTTTTCCTTCGCGTACTGGGCCGCCCGGCGCATCCGCAACCGGTAACACACGGTGCACCGATTGCCGCGCTCCGGCTCGTTTTCAAGGCCGGTGACGGCAGAATAGAACTCCTGCGGGTCGTAGTGGTCTTCCACCACGGTCACGCCCAGCGGGTGGGCGGCCGCCACGAACTTTTTCAGTTCTTCGCCGCGGCGGTGGTATTCCGCGGCAGGCCAGGTGTTGGGGTTATAATAGAGCACCGTGATGTCGAAGTACTGGCACAGCTGCTCCAGCACCGCGCTGGAGCAGGGCCCGCAGCAGGCGTGGAGCAAAAGGCGCGGCCGTGTGCCGTCCAGATTTTTGAGCACCAGATCCATCTGCTGGGCAAAATTGAGTTGAGTTGCCATTTTTATCATCCTTTGTTATACTGATTGCAAGCAATTCCTTAAAAAGGCTCGCCCCTTCGGGGGGAGCCGGCGCGTCAGCGCCTGAGAGGGTTTATTTTTTACTATTATAGCATATTCTTATTTAAAATACAGGAGGTCCCCATGACCCAGGAAAAGATCGCCCGCATCAACGAGCTGGCAAAAAAGAGCAAGACCACCGGCCTGACCGAGGCCGAAAAGGCAGAGCAGCAGGTTCTGCGCCGCGAATACATCGACGATATGAAGGCCAGCCTGCGCGCCCAGCTGGCCAACACCTCCATTCAAGAGCCGGACGGCACCATCCACAAGGTGACCCGCCGCACCGGCGCAAAGAAGCCCCGCAGCTGAACGCACAATTTTGCACGCTGAAATTTGGAGGAAAACACGGCGAAAAGCGGTGCTTTCCTCTTTTTTTGCGCGGCAAACTGTGCTATACTATACTCGCATTGGTATGTGCTTTGTGTATGACTGCCGGTGCGTTTTCCCAAGGTGGCGTATCCCGGGCAAGGTGCACGGAAAAGGCTGTCTTTTGAAAAAAGGATAAAGAGGTCATTTATTATGCTTACTGCAATTACGGGTATCAACTGGGGCGATGAGGGCAAGGGCCGCATGGTCGACCTGATCAGCCAGGAGTATGACATCGTTGCACGTTATCAGGGCGGCAACAACGCTGGCCATACGGTCAAGAACGAGCGCGGCAAGTTCGTGCTGAATCTGCTGCCCTCCGGCATCCTGCGCCCGAACATCGTCTGCGTCATGGGCAACGGCATGGTCATCGACCCGCATCATCTGGACGGCGAGATCACGAAGCTGCGCGAGCAGGGCATTGAGATCAGCCCCAAGAACCTGAAGATCTCCGACCGTGCAACCATCACCATGCCCTACCACGTGGATCAGGACGGCCTGGAAGAAGCCCGTCTGTCCAAGACCGGTGCACAGTTCGGCTCCACCAAGCGCGGCATCGCCTACGCTTACGGCGACAAATACATGAAGAAGACCCTGCGCATGGGCGACCTGCTGCATCTGGACGATGCCGTGAAGAAGCGCCTGATCACCATGGTGGACTCCAAGAATCTGGTCATGGAGGGCAGCTACAACGCCGCTCCCATCAGCGTAGACGAGATGTGGGCATGGCTGGAGAAGTACGCCGCCATCTTCAAGGACTATATCTGCGATGTGGGCCAGTATCTGGCCGACGCCGACGCTGCCGGCAAAAAGGTGCTGTTTGAGGCCCAGCTGGGTGCCCTGCGCGACATCGACTTCGGCATCTACCCCTACACCACCTCCTCCAACGTCATCGGTGCCTATGCCCCCATCGGCGCGGGCATCCCGGGCCACAAGCTGCACAACTCCATCGGTGTGATGAAGGCTTACTCCTCCTGCGTGGGCGACGGCCCCTTCACCGCTGAGCTGGCCATGACCGAGGAAGAAAAGCACGACCTGCGTGAGGCTGGCCACGAGTATGGTGCAGCCACCGGCCGTCCCCGCCGCGTGGGCCCCATCGACCTGGTGGCAAGCCGCTACGGTGTGTTCTGCCAGGGCTGCGATGAAGTGGCTCTGACCCTGCTGGACGTGCTGGACTACATGGAGAAGATCCCCATGGTCACTGCTTACAAGCTGACCGACGGCAGCACCACCACCCGTTTCCCCATGGGTGAGGCACTGGATACCGCACAGCCCGTGGTGGAGTACCTGCCCGGCTGGCACTGCGATATCACCGCAGCCCGCAAGTGGGAGGACCTGCCCAAGGAAGCACAGGCTTATGTGGAATATCTGGAAAAGGCTGTCGGCTGCAAGATCACCTACATCTCTGTGGGTGCCGAGCGTGAGGCTTATATCCACCACGTATGATCCCCTGCAAAGCTCCTGAATGATTCAGAAAAGGAAGCGTCACAGATGTTTGATATCATTACCGACAGCGCATGCGACCTGACGCTGGACACTGCCAAACAGCTCCAAATCGAGGTCGTGCCCTTCTATGTCTCGCTGGACGGCGAGCACTACCGCAAAGAAGGCAAGGAGATCGCCGTGCGGGACTTCTACCAGTTCATGGTGGACAACCCTTCGGCCTACCCCAAAACCAGCCTTGCTTCCATTGAGGACTTTGAGCAGGCATTCCGTGCCCATGCTGCTGCTGGCCGGGATGTGCTGTGTCTGGTGTTCACCAGCAAGATGAGCGGCTGTGTGGGCAGCGCCCGCAATGCCCGGGATCTGGTGCTGGAAGATTTCCCCGATGCCCGCATTGAGGTCATTGACAGCGCGGCGGCTACCGTTACCGAGTCCACCATGGTGGAAAACGCCGTGGCCATGCGGGACGCAGGCTGCACGCTGGACGAGACTGTGACATGGCTGGAAGCAGAGAAAGCTACCAACCAGATCTTCTTCACGGTGGGCAACCTGGATTACCTCATCAAGGGCGGCCGCATCGGCAAAGTGACCGGGCGCGCGGCCAACATGCTGGGCATCAAGCCGATGATCCTGTTCAAAGACGGCGAGATCTTCTCCGGCGGCGTGGCCCGTGGCCGCCAGAAAAGCTTTGAGAAGGCGCTGGATCAGCTGATGAACTATCTGGAAGCCCACGGCGGCACCCCGGACGACTACCGCATCACGGTGGGCTACGGTTACGACGCCGACGAGGGCAAGCGTCTGTGGATGCAGACCCGTGCGGCGCTGCGCGCCAAGTACCCCGGCGCACAGTGCGAAGTGGGCCTGCTGCAGATCGGCTGCACCATTGCGGTGCACACCGGCCCCTATGCGCTGGGCATGGGCGTGATGCGCCGCTGGAAAAAGCAGGGCTGAGACCTTATATGAATTTTCGAACTCCAGAAAATCTGCGGATTTTCTGGAGTTCTTTCTTTGTATGCAGCTGGACGGAGTTTGTTCTCTTTTGCCGCACAAAAGAGAACCAGAAAGGACGGCGGTGCCCGCAGGGCATGAAAGCCCCAGTGGGGCTTTTAAGCCGCAGACCGGTTTGCGAAGCAAATGCCGCGTGTTCAGCGCGGCAAGGTCACAGCGATTTCGATGCGCTGCAGCCGGGCGTGGATTGTTCTCTTTTGGCACCAAAAGAGAACCAGAAAAGTGCCAGCGATTTCGACGCGCTGGACCCACGAATCAAGGGCTGCTCGCCCTTGATAATCCCAAAGCAGAAGTCGAAGCGGAAAAATGCTAGCCGCTTCGCTAAACGCATTTTTCGCGCTTCTCCGATTAGAAGGCCCCTCAGCCGCTGCGGCGGCAGCTCCCCACAGGGGAGCGGGAAGCTGGCAAAAACTGTAAATTGCAAACTTTTTATGAACCCTATTGACAAAGCGAATGAATAAGAGTATATTTTTAGCAGTCGAATGAATAGAGTGCTAAATCGAAAATGAGACTGTTCGGCAGGAGGTGCACAAAATCATGAAACATAAATCAAAAGTGAGATGCTTCCGGTTCTGCGGCCTCTGCACGCAGAGCGGTTAGCACTTGACTGATTCGTCCGCTAACACAAAACCTTCCGGTATGAATGGAGGCTTGACTTTATGAATACCAATCAATATACACAGAAGACCCTTGAAGCACTGCAGGCGGCCCAGCAGCTGGCTGTGGAGTACCAGCACAATGCATTGGAGCCTGAGCACCTGCTGCACGCCCTCGCTTCGCAGGAGCAGGGCCTGATCCCCCAGCTGCTGCAGAAATTGAACGTGGACCCCGGCAGCTTTGCCGCCGCTGTGGCCGAAAAGCTTTCGGCCCTGCCGCGCGTTTCCGGCTCCGGCCGTGACCCGGACAAGGTCTATATCTCGCAGGCCACCGATAAGGTGCTGAGTGCCGCCGCCCGCGAAGCCAAGGCCATGAAGGATGACTATATCAGCGTGGAGCACCTGTTCCTCGGCCTGCTGGACGAGCAGACCCAGAACACCACCGAGTTGTTCCGTGCGTTCAGCATCACTAAAGATAAGTTCCTGCAGCAGCTCACAGCAGTGCGCGGTAACCAGCGCGTCACCAACGACAATCCCGAGGAGACCTACAACGCCCTGCAGAAGTATGGTCAGGATCTGGTAGACCTTGCCCGCAAGCAGAAGCTGGACCCCGTCATCGGCCGTGATCAGGAGATCCGCAACGTGATCCGCATCCTGTCCCGTAAGACCAAGAACAACCCCTGCCTGATCGGTGAACCCGGCGTTGGCAAGACCGCCATTGCAGAGGGTCTTGCACAGCGTATCGTGCGCGGCGATGTGCCCGAAAACCTGAAGGACCGCATCGTGTTCAGTCTGGACATGGGCGCTCTGGTGGCCGGTGCAAAGTACCGCGGCGAGTTCGAGGAGCGCCTGAAGAGCGTGCTGAACGAGGTGAAGAAGAGCGAGGGCAAGATCATCCTCTTCATCGATGAGCTGCACACCATCGTGGGTGCCGGGAAGACCGACGGTGCCATGGACGCAGGCAACCTGCTCAAGCCCATGCTGGCCCGCGGCGAGCTGCACTGCATTGGTGCCACCACGCTGGACGAGTACCGCCAGTATATCGAGAAAGACCCCGCCCTGGAGCGCCGTTTCCAGCCGGTGCAGGTGGATGAGCCCACGGTGGAAGACACCATCTCCATCCTGCGCGGCCTGAAAGAGCGGTACGAAGTGTTCCACGGCGTCAAGATCAACGACAGTGCCCTCATCGCGGCCGCCACCCTGTCCGACCGCTATATCACCGACCGCTTCCTGCCCGATAAGGCCATCGACCTTGTGGATGAAGCCTGCGCCATGATCAAGACCGAGATGGACAGCATGCCCAGCGAGATGGACGATCTGGCCCACCGCATCACCCAGCTGCAGATCGAGCAGGTGAGCCTGAAAAAGGAGACCGACGCCCTGAGCCAGAGCCGCCTGAAGGACCTCGAAAAAGAGCTGGCCGAGCTGCAGGACAAGTTCCGCAGCATGAAGGCAAAGTGGGAAAACGAGAAAAACGCCATCGGCAAGGTGCAATCCCTGCGTGAGCAGATCGAGCAGACCAACGCCGATATCGAGAAGGCCCAGCGCGAGTACGACCTGAACAAGGCCGCTGAGCTGAAATACGGCAAGCTGCCCCAGCTGCAGAAACAGCTGGAGGAGGAAGAAAAGATCGCTGCCGCCAAGAAGGAAGACAGCCTGCTGCGTGACCGCGTGACCGACGAGGAGATCGCCCGCATCGTGGCCCGCTGGACCGGCATCCCGGTGGAAAAGCTGGTGGAAGGCGAGCGTGAAAAGCTGCTGCATCTGGACGATGTGCTGCACCGCCGCGTCATTGGTCAGGACGAGGCTGTGACCAAAGTCAGCGAAGCCATCCTGCGCAGCCGCGCCGGTATCGCTAACCCCAATCGACCCATCGGCAGCTTCCTGTTCCTTGGCCCCACGGGCGTGGGCAAGACCGAGCTTGCCAAGGCACTGGCACAGGCATTGTTTGACGACGAGCGCAACATGGTGCGTATCGACATGACCGAGTATATGGAGAAGTTCAGCGTCAGCCGCCTGATCGGCGCGCCTCCGGGATACGTCGGTTATGAAGAGGGCGGCCAGCTGACCGAGGCCGTCCGCCGCAAACCCTACAGCGTCGTGCTGTTCGATGAGGTGGAAAAGGCTCACCCCGACGTCTTCAACATCCTGCTGCAGGTGCTGGACGATGGCCGCATCACCGACAGCCAGGGCCGTACCGTGGACTTCAAGAACACGGTCATCATCCTGACCTCCAACCTGGGCAGCGACATCATCCTGAACGATCTGGAGCAGCGCCGCGCAAACGGCTCCAACGAGCTGAGTGAGGACGCCCGCAGGCAGATCGACCTGCTGCTGAAATCCAAGTTCCGCCCCGAATTCCTCAACCGTCTGGACGAGATCGTCTACTACAAGAGCCTGACGAAGGACGAGACCCGCAAGATCGTGGACCTGCAGCTGGAAGACCTGCGCCGCCGCATGGACGAGGGCAAGCACCTCAAGCTGGATGTTACCACGGCTGCCAAGGACTTCATCATTGATTCTGCCTACGACAGCGTGTATGGTGCACGTCCCATCAAACGCTTCATCCAGAGCCGCGTGGAGACCCTGATCGCAAAGGCCATCATTCAGGGCAGCTACGCCGAGGGCAATACCCTCACCGTGGACTGCGAGAACGGCGCGCTGGTGCTCCGTTGAGAACTTGTCGGGGCGAGGCCCCTCCGTCTCGCTTGCGCGAGACCGCTCTGCCGCTTAAAGTCCCCACTGGGGACTTCATTGCTCCGCAAACGCGGATTTTCCCTGTTTTGTACACAGTCTGCGGGCAGAATGCTTGCACCACCGTACAGAATATGGTATTATAACAAATAACATTGATGTGCTTTTCATCGCAGAATGGCAACGATGGAAAGCACATTTTTGTATCATTATTTTTGAAAGTTGACCGCGTGGGTCTTGGCTCTCCCTTTGGGAGAGCTGCCGAGCGTAAAGCGAGGCTGAGAGGGCGGGAATGCTGCTGGTGCTGACAGGTTCGCCCTCTCCGTCATTGCTGCGCAATGCCACCTCTCCCAGAGGGAGAGGCAAGAACAGACGGCTTCTTACAATCAAAACAGAAAGTTGAGTGTGATTTCCCTTTTTATGGACGATGGCAGTATGACGCTTCTCGTGGCGCTGGTGATCTTGGTGGCATGTTCCGCCTTTTTCTCCGCCTCCGAGACCGCTTTTTCTTCCCTGAATCAGATCCGCCTGAAAAGCCGCGCCGAGGACGGCGACGCAGCGGCCGCCCGGGTGCTGGCCATGGCCGGAAAGTATGATAAGCTGCTTTCCACCATCCTCATCGGCAACAACATTGTGAACATTGCCGCCGCTTCCATTGGCACCATCCTGTTCACCAAGGCGCTGGGTGCCGAGCGGGGCGCGACGGTGTCCACCATGGTGCTGACCGTGGTGGTGCTGATCTTTGGCGAGGTGACCCCCAAGAGCCTGGCCAAGGAGATGCCGGAAACGGTGGCCACCATGGTGTCGCCGGTGCTGAACCTGCTCATGGTTCTATTCACGCCGCTGACCTGGCTGTTCACCCAGTGGAAGCGCCTGCTGGGGCACTTTATCCGCAGCAGTGAGGAAGACACCATCACCGAGGGTGAGCTGATGACCATGGTGAGCGAGGCTGAGAACGACGGCGAACTGACCGACCGGGAAAGTGAGCTGATCCGCAGCGCCATCGAGTTTGACGATGTGGAAGTGGAGGAGATCCTCACCCCCCGTGTGGATGTGATCGCGGTGGAGGACGACCTCCCGCTGGACGAAGTGGCCCAGACCTTTGCGGAATCCGGCTATTCGCGCCTGCCCGTCTACCACGGCACCATTGATAACATCATCGGCGTCGTGCATGAAAAGGACTTTTATCTGGCCCGTCTGAAAAAGGAAGCCACGCTGGAAGAACTGGTCAAGCCCACGCTCTACACCACCGGTTCCACCCAGATCTCTCAGCTGCTGCGCACCCTGCGGGAGCAGCACCACCACATGGCGGTGGTGGTGGACGAGTACGGCGGCACCGAGGGCATCATCACGCTGGAAGACATTCTGGAGGAGCTTGTGGGCGAGATCTGGGATGAGCACGACGAGGTGACCGAGGACTTCCGCAAGCAGTCGGACGGCAGCTGGGTCGTGCTGGGCAGCGCCAGCGTGGACGATCTGTACGAGACGCTGGGCCTGCCGGAGGATGACGACATCGACTCCAACACCGTGAACGGCCTGGTGCAGGAAAAGACCTGCCGCCTGCCGAAAGTGGGCGACAAGTTCACGCTGGGCGAATACGACGGTGTGGTGACCCGCACCGCCAAGCGCCGCGTCACCGAAGTGCGCCTGACCCCGGCCGAGAAGCCAGAGCTGAAAAAGGACGAAGAGGAAAAAGGCCATTTTGGTCGCATGACTTCTAAATAAACACAAGAGCCGCTGCATATCAGGTGCAGCGGCTCTTGTGCTTATTGGGCTTACAAGGCCCTTTGTTCTTATCTTCAGGGGATCACAGCAGCGGGATGCCAGCCTTTGCGCAGGCTTCGCGGGTGGCGGCGTCCCAGACGCTGGCCTGCACTTCGCCAATGTGGGCGCTGCCCAGCAGCAGCATGCACAGGCGGCTCTGGCCGATGCCGCCGCCGATGGAGTAGGGCAGCTCGCCGTTCAGCACAGCCTTGTGAAAGGGCAGGGCGCGGCGGTCGTCGCAGCCAGCCATGGTCAGCTGCTTGTCCATGCTCTCGGGGCTGACGCGGATGCCCATGCTGCTCAGCTCGTAGCTACACTGCAGCGGGTCGTTCCAGAACAGCAGGTCGCCGTTCAGGTCCCAGTCGTCGTAGTCCGGGGCGCGGCCGTCGTGGGGTTTGCCGCTCTTGAGCGGGGCACCGATCTTCATCAGGAAGGTGGTGCCGTTCTCTTTCACGAAGGCGTTCTCGCGCTCCTTCGGGGTCAGGTCGGGGTATTTATCTTCCAGCTCCTGGGTGGTGATGAAGGTCACGTTGGGGCTGTGCAGGGGCAGCTCCTGCAGCTGGGGGAACATGGCGTGCAGGTTCATCTCGGTGGCGCACACGGCGGACACGATGGAGCGCACCACGCTCTTGAGGTAGGCTTCGTTGCGGTCCTCGAGACGGATGACCTTTTCCCAGTCCCACTGGTCCACATAGATGGAGTGGAGGTTGTCCAGGTCCTCGTCGCGGCGGATGGCGTTCATGTCGCAGTACAGGCCCTTGCCCACGCGGAAGTCGTAGTCCTTCAGGGCCTTGCGCTTCCACTTTGCCAGCGACTGCACCACCTGTGCCTCAATGCCGCTGTCCTTGATGTCGAAGGTGACCTTGCGCTCCACGCCGTTCAAATCGTCGTTCAGGCCGGTGGAAGCCTCCAGAAACAGCGGTGCAGACACACGGTACAGGTTCAGGGTGGCGCACAGCGTGTCGGCGAACAGGCGCTTCACGGTGCCAATGGCGCGCTGGGTATCGTACAGGTTCAGCGCGGGCTGATAGTTCTCCGGAATGATGGTCTTGCTCATAACAAAAACCCCCTCTTATGTTTGGTTCTGCCCCGCTTTCCCGAGCCGGGGCGCGGCGCTTCAGGCCGAAAAAATACTAGTTTAATTATCGCACATTCTTTTACGAAAGTAAAGTGAAAGAAGCAAAAAAGAGGCTGTATCCCACCGGATACAGCCCCTTTTCAAAATCAACTCAGCCGCCCAGATAGGCGCTGCGCACGCGCTCATTGGTCAGCAGCTCAGCACCAGTGCCCTCCATGACCACACGGCCCGTCTCAAGGACGTAGGCACGGTCTGCCACGGAAAGAGCCATCTGTGCGTTCTGCTCCACCAGCAGGATGGTCATGCCTTCCTTGTGCACGTTCTGGATGATGTCGAAGATCTCCTGCACCAGCAGGGGAGACAGGCCCATGGAAGGCTCGTCCAGCATCAGCATGGAAGCGTTGCTCATCAGGGCACGGCCCATAGCCAGCATCTGCTGCTCGCCGCCGGACATGGTACCGGCCAGCTGCTTGCGGCGCTCCTTCAGGCGGGGGAACAGCTCAAACACCTTTTCCTTGTTGGGGGCAATGGTGGAAGCGGGCTGGGTGTAGGCACCCATGTCCAGATTTTCTTCCACGGTCATGTGCAGGAACACATGGCGGCCTTCCGGCACATGGGCAAGGCCCGCTTCCACGATCTTGTGGGCGCGCATGCCCTTGATGCTGCTGCCCTTGTAGAGGATGTCACCGGTCTTGGGCTTCAGCAGGCCGGAAATGGTCTTCAGGGTGGTGGATTTGCCAGCACCGTTGGCACCGATCAGGGTGACGATCTCGCCCTGATCCACCTCGAAGGAGATGTCCTTGACGGCGTGGATGTTGCCGTAATAGACGTTGATGTTATCCACTTTCAGTAACGTATCAGCCATGGCTCAGCCCTCCTTCTTGCCCAGATAGGCTTCGATGACCTGCGGGTTGTTGCGGATCTCGTCAGGCGTGCCCTTGGCGATGATGCGGCCGAAGTTCAGCACGGCAATGCCCTCGCAGATGCCCATGACCAGACTCATGTCATGCTCGATCAGCAGCACGGCGATGTTGAACTCGTCGCGGATGCGGCGGATGGTCTCGGTCAGCTCCGCAGTCTCGGAGGGGTTCATACCGGCAGCAGGCTCGTCCAGCAGCAGCAGCTTCGGGCTGGTGGCCAGCGCACGCATGATCTCCAGACGGCGCTGTGCACCGTAGGGCAGGCTGCCGGCCTGCACATCGGCCAGATCGGCCATGTGGAAGATGTCCAGCAGTTCCAGCGCACGCTCGGTGCACTTCTTCTCTTCCTTCCAGTAGTTGGGCAGGCGGATCAGAGAGGAGGCCAGATTGTACTTCATGGATTCATGCAGGCCCACCTTGATGTTGTCGATGACGCTCAGTTCCTTGAACAGGCGGATGTTCTGGAAGGTACGGGCCACGCCCATGCGGTTGACCTGATAGGTCTTTTTGCCGGCGGTGGGCATGCCGTCGATCAGGATGGAGCCGCGGGTGGGCTGATAGACGTTGGTCAGCAGGTTGAACACGGTGGTCTTACCGGCACCGTTGGGGCCGATCAGACCGGTGATCTCGTTGCGGCCGATCATCAGGTTGAAGCCGTCCACGGCGGTCAGGCCGCCGAAGTCGATGCCCAGCTCCCGCACGTCCAGAATGGGCTTTTTGTCCTTGTCGCGGTCGGTCAGGAAGCCGCCGGAGGGCACACTGTGTAACTTGGTCTGGAACTCACTCATGGTCTGCACCCTCCTTTGCTTTCTTGCGGAACAGCTCGCCGTTCATGATCTTTTCCACAATGCGGCTCATGGAGAAGTCGTAGCTGCCAAGCAGGCCGCCCGGACGGAAGATCATCATGAGGATCAGCACCAGAGAGTAGACTACCATGCGGTAGCTGTCAAAGCTGCGGGTCGCCTCGGGCAGGATGGTAAGCACGGTCGCAGAGAGGATGGAGCCCAGCATGGAGCCCATGCCGCCCAGAACCACCATGACCAGGATCTCGATGGACTTCATGAAGCCGAAGGTGGAGGGGTTCAGAACGCCGATGTAGCAGGCGTACAGACCACCGGCCAGACCGGCAAAGGCAGCAGAGAAAGCGAAGGCCATGACCTTATAATAAGTAGTCTGGATGCCGCAGCTCTCGGCAGCGATCTCGTTATCGCGGATGGCCAGCACGGCACGGCCGTGGCGGCTCTTCATCATGGCGTGGATGGCAAAGCAGGTAATGACCACGCAGATGAACACATTGGTGAAGTTGGAATACTTGGGGATGTTCTTCAGGCCCTTGGCACCGTAGAACAGCTTGAAGCCCAGCACATCATCGATGTTGTTCAGGGTGATGCGGATGATCTCGCCAAAGCCCAGCGTCAGGATGGCCAGATAATCACCGGTCAGGCGCAGAGCAGGAATGCCGATCAGCACGCCAAACAGGCCCGCCACGATGCAGGCCAGCACCAGACCCACCACAAAAGCGACACCGGAGGGCAGATTGCTGTATTTCGTGAACAGGGCGCAGGTGTAAGCACCCACGGCCATGAAACCGGCATGGCCCAGCGGCAGCTGGCCCAGATAACCGGTGGCAACGTTCAGCGAGACAGCCAGAATGATGTTGATGCCCACGGTGAGCAGCACCTTGTTCTGGTAGGTGGACAGCACGTTCCGGGTGAGGAAGGACAGACCCACGAACAGCAGAGCCACCAGCACGGCGTTCATCAGGTAGCGCACGGGCATTTTGAGCGTTTTGCGTTTGGTATTCATCTTCATGCCCTCCTTACACCTTTTCCTGAACCTTGCGGCCAAGGAAGCCGGTGGGCTTGACCAGCAGCACGATGATCAGGATCGCAAACGTGACAGCATCTTTCCATGCGGAAAGGCCGATAGCGGAAACAAAGCACTCGCACAGGCCGATGGCGATGCCGCCGATCATGGCACCCGGAATGGAGCCGATGCCGCCCAGAACGGCTGCAACGAAGGCCTTCAGGCCCAGCATGGAGCCCATGGTGGGAGTCGCCTGCGGGTAAGAGCAGCAGTACAGCACCGAGCCGATGCCGGCCAGAGCGGAACCCACCGCAAAGGTAAAGGAAATGGTGCTGTTGACGTTAATGCCCATCAGGCGGGCAGCGTCCATATCCTCAGACACGGCACGCATGGCCTTGCCGAGCTTGGTCTTCTGCACCAGGAAGGTGAGTACCAGCATGGACAGCACCGTGACCAGCAGGGTGATGACAGAGGTGAGGCCCAGCGGCACAGAGCCAATGCGGAAGGTCTGGTTGGTGTAGTAGGCCGGAATGACCTTTGCACCGGAACCCAGGATCAGCTCGGCGGTGTACTCCAGGAAGAAGGACACGCCGATTGCCGTGATCAGCAGAGAGATACGGGGTGCGTTGCGCAGCGGGGTGTAGGCGATCTTCTCGATCACAACGCCCAGCAGCGTGCAGGTGATGATGGTGGCGCACACAGCAGTGACCGGGCCAAGGCCCAGCTGATTCATCACGAACCAGGACATGTACGCACCAACCATAATGACATCGCCATGGGCAAAGTTCAGCAGCAGGATGATGCCGTACACCATGCTGTAACCCAGTGCGATCAGTGCATAGATGCTGCCAAGGGACAGGCCGTTGATCAGCTGGCTAAAAAACACTGTCATGGACTGATACTTCCTTTCTTTGCGGCGGAGGACCCGCCTTTTGGGATACACTTTTTTACCAAAAAAGCGGAGACAGCCGAGCAAAACCTGTTCCGGCGGTCTCCGCAATGGGTCATTTATTTCTGAGTACTGCCTTCATGCCGCACACCGGTGCGCAGGATCAAAGCAGATCAGAACATTTCCTTCAGAACGGGGGTTGCACCGTCGAAGCACAGGATAGCGGTCTGCTTGACGGGGTTGTGGTGCTCATCGAAGGTGAAGGTGCCGGTGATGCCATTGATGGTGCCGCCTGCGATGGCGTCGATGACGGCCTGCTTGTAGTCGTCATCGCCAGCAGCCAGACCGGCATCCTCAGCAGCCTGAATGCCGTAGACAACGGTCATGGCAGCATCGTAGCCCAGAGGAGCGAAGCCGTTGGGGTACTCCTCACCGTACTCAGCCTTGTAGGCGTTCTCAAAGTCGGGGTTGGAGCCCTTTGCGTAGTTTGCGCAGAAGTAGGCATCCTTCAGCTGGTCGGCAGTTGCGTAGCCTTCCAGACCATCCCAGCCGTCGCCGCCCAGGAAGGGAACTGCCAGACCGATGCTCTCAGCCTGAGCCAGGATCTGACCGACTTCCTGATAGTAGTTGGGGCAGAACACCACTTCGGGAGCCTTGCCCAGAATGGTGGTCAGCTGGGTCTTGTAGTCCACATCGCCCTCAGAGTAGGTCTCCTGATCGACGATGGTGCCGCCCAGGCTCTCGAACTCGTTGACGAAGTTCTCTGCCAGACCCTCGTTGTAGTCAGCGCCCTTCTGGAAGATGACGGCTGCCTTGGTGTAGCCCAACCGCTGGTAAGCGTAGTCAGCCATCTTGATGCCCTGGAACGGGTCGGTGAAGGTTGCGCGGAACACATTCTCGTTCACGGTGTCGGTCTCGGCATCGTAGGTGACAGCCTCAGCGGTAGCGGAAGCGGTGACCATGGGCATGTTGTAGTCTGCGCTCTCGGCAGCAACTGCCAGAGTCGGGGTGGTGGTAACGTCGCCCACCAGAGCGGTGATGCCCTGATCGCACATCTTGGTGAAGCAGGTAACAGCCTGCGTTGCATCGCCCTGCTCATCCATGGCGATGATCTCCAGCTGCTTGCCGTTGATGCCGCCCTTTTCGTTGACCTGCTTCAGGTACAGGGTAGCGCCGTTGACAACGGCCTGACCGTAAACGGAAACATCACCGGTCAGAGGTCCAAGAACGCCCACCTTGATGGTGTCGCCGGAAGCAGCGGCACCAGAAGCTGCGGTAGAGGCGGAAGCAGCAGTGCTGTTGGAAGAACCGCCGCATGCAGTCAGAACGCCGGCTGCAGCAACAACACCTGCAGCGGCCAGGAAATTACGACGAGAAATCATCTTTTTCATAGTGAATATCCTCCTTAGGAGCATTCGTGCTTCAGTATAAAAACGGAAGCAAGGCCCTCTTTCCCTCAAAGCGACCTTGCTTCGTTATCAATATTATAGACCTGTGAGCCAAAATCCGCAATTCACAAACCGTCCATACTTTCAGGGGCATTTTGTGGACTTTGTCGCCAAAATAGCCAAAAGCAATGGGTCTGTTTTGTGCACTATTTCAACTGCTTCATTTTATTTGTGTGTCAGATGAACACAATTCACAAGTTGCAAAAGGGTTACAGGGTCTCCATTTCGGCATCTGCGGCGAACTCGGCCTCTGCACGTGCCTCGGCAGCTTCGCCCTCTGCTTCCGCTTTGGCCGGAGACTCTGCAAGGACCTTGCGGATGGCGGTGAAGTAGAACACCAGCGACAGGCCGGTGCCGATGCACCAGCCCACGGGCCATGCCATCCAGATGCCCGTGCTGCCCAGAGCAGTGCTGCTCAGCACAATGGCGATGCCCACGCGCAGGATCAGGTCGGAGAAGGTAGCGATCATAAAGCGCACCATCATGCCGCAGCCGCGCAGGATGCCGTCAGTGACCAGCTTGAGCGACACCACAAAATAGAAGGGAGACAGGATGCGCAGGAACAGCATACCGGTGTCGATGGCCGGACCCTGCGGGTCATTCATGAACAGCAGCAGCAGGAAGCGGCCGAAGAAGAAGTACAGGAGCACGATGGGCACGCAGATGATCCACACCAGATTGCGGCCTGCGCCAAAGCCCTTGTGCACACGGTCCATCTTGCCCGCGCCCATGTTCTGGGAGGTGTAGTTGGAGATGCCGTTGCCCAGCGTGGTAAAGGAAGTGATGACCATGTTGTTCAGCTTGACGGCTGCTGAGTAGCCCGCGATGACGCTGGCACCAAAGGTGTTGATGACGCTTTGCAGGATGATGTTGCCCACCGAGACGAAGCTCTGCTGCAGGATGCTGGGGATAGCCACCACAGCCACCTTGCCCAGCATGTTCCAGGAGAACAGCACGACCTTGTTCTTGGATTTGAAGGCGCTGATGCGGCGGAACACCACCACCATGGCCAGCACACAGCTGACGCCCTGGCACAGGAAGGTGGCCCAGGCCACACCGGCCACGCCCATCTTGAAACCGGCCACGAACAGGATGTCCACGCCGATGTTGGACAGGGACGAGACGGCCAGGAAGTAGAAGGGGGTCTTGCTGTCGCCCAGCGCGGAGAAGATGCCGGTGGCGATGTTGTAGAAGAACATGAAGGGCAGGCCCAGCACGTAGATGTCCAGATACAGCGAGGAATCTGCCAGAATTTCGTCCGGGGTGTTGATGAGCTCCAGCAGGCCGTGGCAGCCCACCAGACCAATGAGCATCAGCACGGCGCACAGTACGGCGGAACCGATCAGCGAGGTGTAGACCGAAGTCTTCATCTCATCGTAGTCCTTCGCGCCGAAGTAGCGGGACACGATGACCGAGCAGCCGATGTTGCAGCCGAAGGCGAAGGCGATGAAGATCAGGGTGATCTCGTAGCTGTTGCCCACGGCGGCCAGCGCGTTCTCGCCGATGAACTTGCCTGCCACAAGGCTGTCGGCGATGTTATACAGCTGCTGGAAGATGATGCTGCCGAACATGGGCAGGCAGAACTGCCACAATACCTGTGACGGCTTGCCCACCGTCAGATCCTTATTCATATCAATATCCTCCTCTATGAAGTCTTATGAAGTCTGATCCAATCATGAAGAATTTGTTAACCAAAAGATAGTATAGGACTGGCCTGCCAAAAAGTAAAGAAAAATTTTAGTATATCTGCCATATGAAATTTACATGGCAGGTAGGCCCGCATACCGGGCCGGAAAAACGGGCAGGCTGTAAGCAAATGCCTGCGCGCTGCCCGGCGGCTTGCACCGGCTGCGGGCGGTTTGCAATGAGACGAAAAAAGTTTATGCCGGCAAACATTGCGGGCGGCTCTTGCACTGGGAAGCAAAGCGTGGTAGGATAAACGTGGTTAGTTAGCAGTAACTATCTACAAGGACGCCCGGACAAGCCCGCAAGGACGGTGCCGGGCCGGAAATGATTCAAGGAGGTTTTCGATATGAACTATCTGGAAATTGAATCCGTTGTGGGCCGCGAGATCTTGGACTCCCGCGGCAACCCCACCGTGGAAGCTGAGATCACCCTGGCCGACGGCACTGTCGCCCGCGGCTGCGCACCTTCCGGCGCATCCACCGGCGAGTTCGAGGCTCTGGAGCTGCGTGACGGCGACAAGGGCCGTTACCTGGGCAAGGGCGTGACTAAGGCTGTGGAGAACATCAACACCGTCATCGCAGACGCTGTTGTGGGCATGGATGCTTCCGACATCTACGCCATCGACGCCGCCATGATCAAGGCCGACGGCACCAAGGACAAGTCCAACCTGGGTGCAAACGCCATCCTGGCCGTGTCCATCGCAGCCTGCCGTGCAGCCGCTGCTTCTCTGGAGATGCCGCTGTACCGCTTCCTGGGTGGTGTGAACGGCAACCGCCTGCCCGTGCCCATGATGAACATCCTGAACGGCGGTGCTCATGCCACCAACACCGTGGATACCCAGGAGTTCATGATCATGCCCGTGGGCGCTCCCTCCTTCAAGGAAGCCCTGCGCTGGTGCGCTGAGGTGTTCCACGCTCTGGCTTCCATCCTGAAGGCCAAGGGTCTGGCTACCTCCGTGGGCGATGAGGGCGGCTTTGCCCCCAACCTGTCCAGCGACGAGGAGACCATCGAGACCATTC
>ENA-UONX01000711-UONX01000711.1-human-gut-metagenome-genome-assembly--contig:-P74old-NODE-711-length-42640-cov-16.336175_pt1 | contig 42640 bp, 47 predicted proteins | sample MGYA00242466_ERZ724013 | MGnify/ENA metagenome assembly ERZ724013 | reverse complement strand
TTGGATGGATATGACAATGACGTAATAAAATTGGTTTGCCTTCAGTGAGTATCTGATAAGTTGATAGCATGTCAAAAAAGTACACAAATTCATCTAATGAATCACCGGGTTGATTGTAATAAACAACATACCCTTCTGGGATATCTTTTTTAAGCCAGCTAAAAGCCTCATGTTTAATTATGATGTATGGCGATGTTAATAATTCAATTGTCGCAGGTGTTGTTTGGTTGATGGGGTGTTTTATTCTTGTTAAAGAAAGATCTGGGTAATAGTAAGTAAACTTATCAGGCTGTGGAAGTTTTCCAGAGCCTATTAATTTGGTTATGTCAGAGGATATATTTATTAAATCAGATATTTTATAGGGGTCAAGTAAGTGTAGTTTTATGTTTGGAGGACAATTTATAACGGAATGATCTAATTTTTTTGTAATATTTTCATAGAAATCTTTATCATATAGATTATCATGATTATACAAAAATAACAAACCTCTTACATTATAACCTAAAGAATCATCATGAACGTATTTCAATCGCCACTCTTCACTTACATTCGCACACTCGGTAGCTAAAGCAAGTGAGGTTAAGGCACCTTCGACCATTTTTTTACCAATAGATCCCACCGCATAGCTCTTTAGATCTGTATTGAGATAGACCATTTCCTCTTCATAAGGGTCTGTGTAGAAAAATACAACATCACTTGGATGGGTTTTCTTGGAATGTACCTCTTGGCAACATTCCCAATTCATGTCCGCTCTAGCGGCGCGATCCCATTTGAATACAGAGAAAATATCATCAGAAATTTTACCTGCGACTCGTTGTATAGCCGAAGTTTCTCCACCCATTTTATAATCGCTCCTTTAAAATTGCTGTGGCAATCCGCCATTAAATCCATCTGATTTGATGTGTAATCTAACCGTATGGTTTGTATGTGTTTGTTGCATGACTATAGCGCATGAAAATGCATGATCGCAAAGGGATCGTTTATGTCTAGGCACTCCAGTTCTGGAGAGGCTTTGAAGAGTTCATGCGATTGCATGAAAACCACTATGTGAAGTGAGCAGGCGTGGCGGGGATACGAGCGCGCGTAACGGGGCGAAAAAGTAATAATCCCGCGTATTGGAGAGATTGATTTGAAGTTTTCGGGATCGTGTTGCAATATATTGGCACACATTAAATGATGTTGATTTCATTGACTTAATGTGGAAATGGAACTGTGAAACAACATACGTCAGCGATGTTACTTTCAAAAGGATAGACAATGAAAACCATATACAACTATGACTTTCAATACTTACGTAAAGGGGATACGCGACCTCTTGATGATGGAGAGATTGTAGGATGTTCTTCGGAAGACAATCCACTCCTGATGCTTCCGAATGTTGGGGATTATGTCGACATTACCAACAATAAAGACCGTGAGTCGTTTGGTGGGAAAGTGAAATCAAGGTTATTCAGATATACTCGAGTAAGTGAAGACCATGTTATTTGCAACATCAATATTGTTGTTGAAGAGGTTGAAGACTCGGTATGGGGCACACTTGTTAAAGAGTAAACAAAGCGCCTGCAGTAGCAGGCGCTTTCTGAGCCTAATCTATATCTAATACATATAAGGTTCGAAGCGAATTATTTCTTCGCCCAGCCAGTCGTTAAGCTCCTGCAGTCGCTTCTGTAACGGCATCAGTTCGTTGCGGACAAAGACGCGGCTGGCTTTTTCAACATCACCAAATCCCCCAACATTACTCGGCATGATCCCCATCATTTGTGGCGGTACACGGTGCGCAGCCATCATGTCATCGCGGCTGACATTTTTGATATTCAGAAACTCATCCTTCGCCGCGACTTCTGACAACGGGATGATCTGAAGCCCGTCCTTTTTGCCGTTAGGCGAGTACATAAACAGGTTGCGGAAGTTGCCAGGGCCTTTGGCGCTTTTCATCGCATTGCGGAGGTTGTTCACATCCTCTTGGTTCTGCGCGGCATCGGTCATGTACATGATGAAGCCTGCATGGCTGCCGTTGATGTAATACTTACGGCGGAACAGCGTGGCAGACTCGTTGAGCAGGGCGGATGGAATGGCAGAAAGATAGCCTGGCAGGCCGTAGATCTCCTGGTTGATGTCCGGTTCCATCAGATGAAAAATGCTGCCTTTCGTGAACTGATACGGCTGGGTTGTCATACCGTATTGCACAAACCAGTAGGTATCCAGGTCTAACCCACGTCGGGTGTATTTTGCCAGCGCAGGCTCAAGGGCGATAACTTCACCGAATCGGTTCGTGCGTTTCTCCAGGTAGGCGTTACCAAATACCAGATAGTCCTGCACAAAACGCGAAAAAGCCTGTTGGCTGAGCAGCGGGTGAGGGATGTAGGTGCTGGTCAAAATGTTGCATTTCACCGCAATCGGTGAGCTGTGATGCACGGCGGCGCGGAAGGTTCGTGCCAGTCCGTCAAAGCTGACGGGCGGCTCATACCAGCGATCCATCTGTACGCATTCCACATAGTCCAGCAGTTCGCGGCGGTCCAGAACAGGAACGGGATCACCGAAGCTGAATGCTTCGGCTGAAGTCTGGCTTTTATGCTGGTTCTGGTTCGTCGACGCAGCGCGGTTCTTCTTACTCTTTCCCATCAAAAAATCTCCACAATATTGCTGGCATTGGCGGACTCGCCCTGCAGCGGTTCGTTAAACAGTGCGTGCATTGTTGCCCAGGCCAGATCGGCATGGCTGGCTTCTTCGCTGCGGCTGGCTTCATAGGTCGGGCGGTTGCCGCTGGCGGTGGTGGCGCGACGGATTGCCATGAATGACTGCGCAATGTCGGTGTGTCCGGCGTCAAATTCCAGGCGGCGGTGACTGATAATGTCGTAGGCCTTGAGTACCAGGGCGTTTTTAACGTTGGGGTTGTAGACAAACTCCCGGACGGCAGGAAAAAACGCTTTCACGTTCTCGTAAACCCCGTGACCGACGCCGGTCGAGTCGATGCCGATATAGGTCACGTTATACTGTTCGGTCAGTTTTTTGATGGCGTCAGCCTGGGCGCGGAAGTCCATTCCGCGCCACTGGTGACGCTCAAGAATGCGGAACTTACCGCCCGGCACGGCTGGCGGTGCCACCACCACGCATCCGGCGCTGTCGCCGTTCTGCGTACCTTTTGCCGGGTCATAACCGATCCACACTTCGCGCCAGCCAAACGGGCGCAGGGCCAGTGCATGAAAGTCGGTCCAGACTTCCCAACTGTCCACCATGCACGCCTGCAGCTCGCTGAGCGGGAACACGGACGCGAGATCGTCCACGAACTCACACATCAGCAGGTTCTGGTATTCGTCCGGGCTGTATTCCATGCGCAACTGGTCAAGGTCGAACAGGTTACAGCCGCCGCGCACCGCATCTTCTACGGTGACTATCTGGCGGTATTGCCCGTCTGCGCACAGCAGGCCGGGGGCCAGATTGCTGTGGGACAGGTCGATGTCCACCTTGTCGGCTTTGTTGCGTCCACGGTTGAACAGCGCACCGGACCAGAACGGATAAGCACTGTGGGTCAGGCTGGATGGCGTGGAAAAATAGGTTTGTCGCCATTTTTTGTGAATAGCCATACCGGAAGCCACTTTGCGCAGCTCCTGGAATTTCGGTATCCAGAAATATTCATCCAGATACAGGTTGCCGTGGTAACTCTGGGCAGTGCGGGCATTGGTGCCGAGGAAATACAGTGTGGCCCCGTTGGGAAGCACCATCGGATCGCCTTTCAGCTCCACTTCCACTTCTTTGGCGAAGTCGATGATGTACTGCTTAAAGACGTGCGCCTGTGCCTTACTGGCAGAAAGGAAAATCTGGTTACGTCCGGTTAGCAGGGCGTCAATCAGGGCTTCACGGGCAAAATAGAAGGTCGCGCCGATCTGGCGTGACTTCAGCAGGTTGCGGATGCGGTTGGTTTTTCCGGCTTCCCACCAGTGACGCTGGTAGTTGAACATGGAGGAATGGAAGATTTCTTCCAGCTTCTCAATCTGTTCATCGGTGAAAACATTCTTTTCAGGCTGACGGCGCGGGCCTTTGTTGCGGTTGGCGACGTTAGGGTTTAAATCGGCTTCGTTGCCGCCATTGTTAAACTTGCCGATCCGCGCGTGGCGCTCCGACTGGCGCGCCAGCAGATCAATTTCTTTGAAATCTTTCCCTTCTTTGTGCTCCTTCATAATGAGCTGGCAGTAACGTGCGGCGGTGGTGAGCTGCATCTGATCCAGCGGCCCATAGTCACCCCACTTGTCGCGTTTTTTCCAGCTGTGAACGGTTGCAACTTTCTCGCCCAGCATTTCAGCAATGCGGGCTACGCGGTATCCCTGAAAGTACAGCAGCATGGCCTGCCGACGGGGATCGAGATCTGCGGGTGTCAGTGTGGTGTTCATGGCACAAACCTACAGCCTTGAATGAAGGCTTTCCCCGCCTGCGGTTTGTGTGGTTGTCGGTACAAATACCGCGCATTGTTTCACTGCCCCTATCACCGCAACCATAAGGCTCCAGTAAGTTTTTTCTAACGGAGCACGGCTCATGACAGTGAAAGCAAAGCGTTTTCGCATCGGGGTGGAAGGTGCCACCACCGACGGACGCGAAATCCAGCGTGAATGGCTGGAACAGATGGCAGCCAGCTACAACCCGGCGGTGTATACCGCGCTGATTAACCTTGAGCACATCAAGTCTTATCTGCCGGACAGCACCTTTAACCGCTACGGCAAGGTGACGGCGCTGTTTGCTGAAGAAATCACGGAAGGTCCGCTGGCAGGCAAGATGGCGCTGTATGCCGACGTTGAGCCAACAGAGTCCCTGGTGGAGCTGGTGAAAAAAGCCAGAAATTATTCACCTCTATGGAAGTCAGCCCAAAGTTTGCTGATACGGGCAAAGCCTACCTGGTCGGGCTGGCTGCCACTGATGACCCTGCCAGTCTGGGCACTGAAATGCTGACATTCAGCGCCAGTGCAGCCCATAACCCGCTGGCAAACCGCAAGCAGAATCCCGCCAATCTCTTTACCGCCGCAGAGGAAACGGTGATCGAACTGGAAGAAATCCAGGAGGACAAGCCGTCCCTGTTTGCCCGCGTCACGGCGCTGTTCACCAAAAAAGAGCAGTCCGACGATGCCCGGTTCTCTGATGTGCATAAGGCCGTGGAGCTGGTCGCCACTGAGCAGCAGAACCTGAGCGCACGGACCGAAAAATCCCTGTCTGAGCAGGAAGAACGTCTGTCTGAGCTGGAGACTGCCCTGCAGGCACAGCAGACCGCCTTTAACGAACTGGTGAATAAGCTGAGTCATGAAGACAGCCGCCAGGACTACCGCCAGTGTGCAACAGGCGGTAACGCCCCCGCTGACACTCTGACCAATTGCTGATGGAGCACAAAACCCGATGAAGAAGAATACCCGCTTTGCTTTTAACGCTTACCTGCAGCAGCTGGCGCGTCTGAACGGTGTGGCAGTTGAAGAACTGTCCAGCAAGTTCACCGTAGAGCCGTCCGTGCAGCAGACATTGGAAGACCAGATCCAGCAGTCCGCCGCTTTCCTGACGCTGATTAACGTCACGCCAGTGACTGAGCAGTCCGGTCAGCTGCTGGGGTTGGGAGTTGGCAGCACCATTGCCGGAACCACTGATACCACCGCGAAAGAGCGTGAACCTGTCGATCCGACGCTGATGGTCGATGTGGAATATAAATGCGAGCAGACCAACTTTGACACGGTGCTGACCTACGCGAAGCTGGACCTGTGGGCGAAGTTTCAGGATTTTCAGGTGCGTATCCGTGACGCCATCGTGAAACGTCAGGCACTGGACCGCATCATGATCGGCTTTAACGGCGTGAAGCGTGCGAAAACCTCCAACCGTAGCGAAAACCCGCTACTGCAGGATGTGAATAAAGGCTGGCTGCAGAAAATCCGTGAGGATGCACCGGATCACGTCATGGGCAGCACCACCACGGGCGGTGAAACCACACCGGGCGCAGTGAAAGTCGGGAAAGGTGGCGAATATGCCAACCTGGACGCCGTGGTGATGGATGCCGTCAATGAGCTTATCGACGTGGTCTACCAGGACGATGACGATCTGGTGGTGATTTGCGGTCGTGAACTGCTGTCTGACAAGTATTTCCCGCTGGTCAACAAAGAGCAGGAAAACAGTGAAAAACTGGCTGCCGATATGATCATCAGCCAGAAACGCATGGGGGGCCTGCAGGCCGTGCGTGCGCCGTTCTTCCCGCCGAATGCACTGCTGATTACCCGTCTGGATAACCTGTCCATCTACTGGCAGGAAGACACCCGCCGCCGTTCAGTTATCGACAACCCGAAACGTGACCGGATTGAAAACTTTGAATCCGTTAACGAAGCCTATGTGGTTGAGGACTACCGCTGTGCCGCACTGGTGGAAAACATCCAGATTGGCGACTTCAGCGCCGCCGCAGCAGAAACCGGAGCGTAATTCATGAGCCTGAGTCCCGCACGGCAGCATCGCCTGCGCGTTCAGGCTGAACAGGCCGCCCGCGAGGGCGGCAGTGTTCGCCACGCGTCGAGCTATGACCTGATGCTGCTGCAACTGGCGGAAGACCGCCGCCGTCTCAAGGGCGTTCAGTCCACGGTCAAAAAAGCGGAAATCAAGGTGGAGCTGCTGCCGAAATACGCTGCCTGGGCAGAGGGTGTCCTGGCTGCCGGAGGCACTCAACAGGATGACGTGCTGATGTACGTGATGCTGTGGCGCATTGATGCCGGAGATTATGCCGGGGCGCTGGAGATCGGGCGTCATGCCCTGCGTCATGGCTGGGTGATGCCACTGGGTAACCGCAATGTGCAGACCGTGCTGGCAGAGGAAATGGCAGACGCCGCGCAGAGCGCAATGCTTGCCGCCACCGGCTTTGATGCCGATCTGTTGTTGCAGACGCTGGAGCTGACAGACGGTCTGGATATGCCGGACCAGTCACGGGCGCGTCTGCATAAAGCGATTGGCGCTGTCCTGAGTGAAAGCAATCCGGCTTCCGCCCTTAATCATCTCAACCATGCGTTGCAGCTCGATCCCCGCTGTGGCGTGAAAAAAGACAAACAGCAGCTGGAGCGCAGACTGCGCAATGACAGCCGCTGACAGAACGTGCCCCCGCGCACGGGCGGCACGGGGTGGCGAAAGGCACTGCCACATCAAAACCCCGTCCACCGCCCTCTATTTCAGGAGAAAGCAGCATGAAGTTTGTTGCGCCAGAACAGGCACCGGAACAGGCGGAAATCATCAGAAATACGCCGTTCTGGCCTGATGTGGACCTGTCGGAGTTTCGCAGTGTGATGCGCACTGACGGCACGGTGACGCAGCCGCGTTTAAAGCAGGTTGCGCTGTCGGCAATTTCGGAGGTCAACGCAGAGCTGTATGAGTTTCGCAGACGCCAGCAGATGCTGGGATATGCCTCGCTGGCAGAGGTTCCGGCGGAACAGCTGGACGGGAAAAGCGAGCGAATTCAGCACTATTTCAACGCGGTTTACTGCTGGGCTCGCGCCATGCTCAACGAACGTTACCAGGACTATGACGCCACGGCATCCGGTGTGAAGCGGGGCGAGGAACTGGCAGAAGCCAGCGGTGATTTGTGGCGTGACGCCCGCTGGGCCATCTGCCGGGTACAGGATGCGCCGCACTGCACAGTGGAGCTTATCTGATGAAAGTGCGTGCGCATCAGTATGACACGGTGGACGCGCTTTGCTGGCGTCATTACGGGCGCACGCAGGGTGTCACGGAGCAGGTACTGAAGGCAAATCCGGGGCTTGCCGAATTTGGCCCTTTTTTACCTCACGGGCTGCAGGTGGAGCTGCCGGACATTCCGACCACCACCACCGTGCAGACCGTCCAGCTATGGGACTGAATTATGACGCTTGAGCGAATCAGCGCCTTTATCACGTATTGCATCGCCGTTGTGCTGGCCTGGCTGGGCGATTTGTCCATCAAGGATGCCTCAACGCTGGGTGGCCTGATGATTGGTGTGCTGATGCTGGCTATCAACTGGTACTACAAACACAAAGCCTACCAGCTTCTGCGCGACGGGCAGATCTCGCGGGAGGACTATGAATCCATCAATCGTTAAACGCTGCCTTGTCGGGGCCGTGCTGGCTATTGCTGCCACGCTGCCGGGGTTTCAGCAACTTCACACCTCCGTGGAGGGGCTGAAACTGATTGCCGATTACGAAGGCTGTCGTCTGCAGCCGTATCAGTGCAGCGCGGGTGTCTGGACCGACGGCATTGGTAATACGTCGGGCGTCATTCCCGGCAAAACTATTACGGAACGACAGGCAGCAGAAGGGCTGATCTCCAACGTGCTACGTGTGGAGCGGGCGCTGGAAAGGTGTGTGAAGCAACAGCCGCCGCAGAAGGTGTATGACGCTACGGTGTCGTTTGCCTTCAACGTGGGGACGGGCAATGCCTGCAGTTCCACGCTGGTGAAATTACTCAATCAGCGGCGCTGGGCGGATGCGTGCCGACAGTTGCCGCGCTGGGTTTATGTGAAAGGTGTGTTTAATCAGGGGCTGGATAACCGCCGTGCGCGGGAGATGGCCTGGTGTTTACAGGGAGCAAACTGAAATGAAAAAGAAATTAATCAGCGGACTGTTTCTGATGTTATGGATGGCGCTGTTAATCGCAGCAATGGTGTATCCGCAGGGGATCTTTCCGGTACTGGCAGCGTCCGGCGTTTGGGTAGCCTGTTTGCTGACATGGGCGGTAATTCCGGTAGCACTGGCTGCGTTAATTCAGAATGGCCCGCTCTGGCAGGAGTTAAGGGCATCTTTGCTGAAGACAATTACCCGAAAAGAAAACGTATTTATCAGTTGGGTGATGCGATTGCTGATTGTTGTAAGTCTCGCATGGACGGGGTGGGCTATTACCCTGGTCTTTTATCTACTGACCGTTATTGCCTTCTGGATCACCCGTAATCAGATGGCGCAACAGGTAGCCGCATGAACCGGTTGCTGCTGGTTGTGCTGGCGTTATTACTGGCGGCGCTGGGCTGGCAGACGTGGCGGCTGGCTGATGCCAGCCAGACCATCAGCACGCAGGCAAACGAGCTGCAGAGCAAAAGCCAGGCACTGGCAAAGAGCAACAGCCAGCTTATCAGCCTGTCCATTCTGACTGAAACCAATAACCGGGAGCAGGCGCGGCTCTATGCCGAAGCAGAACAGACCAGCGCACAGCTGAGACAACGACAACGCCGGATCGAGGAACTGAAACGTGAGAACGAGGATTTACGCCACTGGGCTGATACTCCTTTGCCTGCTGACATTATCCGGCTGCGGGAACGTCCGGCACTCACCGGAGGTGCAGCTTACCGTCAGTGGTTGTCCGCGAGTGACGCCGTGTCGGCTGGAGCAGGCAGCACCGCGCACTAACGGTGATCTGAATGCGTTGCTGGATGAAACGGAGGCCGCCTGGGCGGTCTGTGCAGACAAAGTGGACATGATTATTGCGTGTCAGGAGCGAAACAGTGAACAAACCACAATCCCTGCGCCACGCCCTCAATAAAGCGGTGCCTTATGTCCGCAATAACCCGGACAAACTGCATCTGTTTGTGGATAACGGTTCGCTGGTTGCCACGGGGGCCAGCTCCATGTCATGGGAGTACCGCTATACACTGAACGTGGTGATAGAGGATTTCAGCGGCGACCAGAATCTGCTGATGGCCCCGGTTTTACTGTGGCTTCGGGATAACCAGCCCGATGCCATCAATAACCCGGCGTTACGGGAAAAGCTATTCACCTTTGATGTGGATATTTTGCGCAACGATGTCTGTGATATCAGCCTTAATCTGCAACTGACGGAACGTGTGCTGGTCAGCACTGACGGCAGTGTGTCGAGCGTTGAAGCTGTAGCAGAACCCGATGAACCTGAAGAAATGTGGACGGTGAAACGTGGCTGAACTGCAGAAGGTGGACGACTGGCTGAGTGCCTTGCTGGCGAATCTGGAACCAGCCACGAGAAGCCGCATGATGCGCCAGCTGGCGCAGGAACTGCGCCGGACACAGCAGCAGAATATCAGGATGCAGCGCAATCCAGATGGCAGCAGTTATGAACCGCGACGGGTAACAGCACGCAGTAAAAAGGGGCGCATAAAACGTCAGATGTTTACAAAGCTGCGCACCACAAAATACCTGAAAACTGCCGCCAGCGCCGATTCTGCCAGCGTGCAGTTTGAAGGTAAGGTGCAGCGCATTGCCCGCGTTCATCACTACGGCCTGCGTGATCGCATCAGTCGAAGAGGACCGGAGGTCCGTTACGCAGAGCGTCGTCTCCTAGGCGTAAATGATGATGTGGAAACTGTCATTCAGGATGCTTTGCTAAATTGGTTACAGAGATAAATAAAACCACATTTATAAAATTTAGTTTACTTTTTACTGATAAATGGATTCCTATCAATCCATGAGTCCCAGTTTATATAATTGTCATCAAATCCTATGAATTTCATTAGTACAAGTGGCACCAGTAAATTCAAATTTGATGAGTAATCTTGAATTTCAATTTTGCCATCTGAGTTTTTTTCATCAAGATAGGCAATGTATTTACCATTGTGGAACAGCGAGTGACGGAGTTTGCAGTAATGCATAATGTTTCTTTGAGCTAATGTATGTCCTGTTTTTTCGACATTAAAACCATATTCTTTTAAAACCTGAGTGATTATTTGTGGCGTTTTGGCAGGGGAGTAGTCATTTTTAATAAATCTGCAAAGTGCTTCTAGTGCCGAGAATAATAAATAATATCTGACGTCGATATAATTTATTGAGTCGCGGAAAGCTAGCATTGATTTAAAAAATGATGTTCTAAAGGCATCTTGTTTTAGCATGGCTTTACTATTTAGTTTTTCCATGGCTAAGCAAATAAAATTTTCTCGGCTGTTTGGTGCAAAATAATCTTCCATGATGATAATGCCAGCACCCTTATCTCTTTTTTTGTCAAGCTTTTTGGGTAGGGATGGTTTGAAATTGAAAGGGGTTTCATCATTTTCAAGTTCTCCTGAAATGATTACATTTTTTTGTTCAATAAAACTAAGAACTGCTTGTAAATCAAAAATAAGCTGCTGTTGAGTGGCGTAGTTATTCGAGTTTGGTTTGAAAAAACCAGTGAGGATGTACCTATCATTAGCCCAGCCATTTTTTTTTAACTCACTCCATGAACTGAAAATAGGAGTTAACTCACCACCGTCAAATGTGATTTTTTTAGTGAAATTAAATCCATAAATTGCGATTTGTGTCATCTTAAATACCTTAGAAATTGTTTCTCTTTTGTGTGGTTCTCCATACATACGCTCTGTATTACATCACTCTACCCGGTTGTGCAAGGATCGCTCTCATGAATGCACAACTGACTGAAATCATGCGCCTTATCACCAATCTGATCCGCACTGGTGTAGTCACCGAAGTGGACCGGGAACACTGGCTTTGTCGGGTGAAAACGGGCGACCTTGAAACCAACTGGATTAACTGGCTGACGCTGCGCGCGGGTAATGCCCGCACATGGTGGAAACCATCGGAAGGTGAGCAGGTGGTGCTACTGAGTCTGGGCGGCAATCTGGAAACTGCCTTTGCGCTGCCCGCTGTCTATTCGAATCAGTTCGCACCACCGTCGACGTCGGCAGACGCCTGCGTGACAGAACATCCTGACGGTGGCTGGTTTGAATACGAACCCGCCACCGGGCGCTGGTATGTCAGGGGCATCAAATCAATGGTCATTGAGGCCGCTGACAACATCACCATGAAAACCAGTGAGTTTGTACTGGAGGCTGACCGCACGCGCATTAACAGCGAAGTGGTGATCAATGGTGGCGTTACCCAGGGCGGCGGAGCGATGAGTTCTAACGGGATCGTGGTTGATGCGCATCAGCATACTGGCGTCCTGAAAGGCGGCGATACAACCGGAGGCCCGGTATGACGCTTTATAGCGGGATGAACAATACCAGCGGCAAAGTCATTACTGATATTGACCATCTGCGCCAGTCGGTGCGGGACATTCTGCTGACGCCGCAGGGTAGCCGCATTGCTCGTCGTGAATATGGTTCCCTGCTGTCGTCGCTAATAGACCAGCCACAAAATCCGGCATTACGCTTGCAGGTCATGTCGGCAGTGTATGTGGCGCTGAGTCGCTGGGAGCCACGGCTGACGCTGGATTCCATCACCATCAACAGCCATTTTGACGGTTCAATGGTGGTGGAGCTGACCGGGCGGCGTAATAACGGTGTACCTGTTTCCCTTTCCGTATCAACAGGAGCAGAGAATGGCAGTGATTGACCTTTCGCAGTTGCCTGCGCCGCAGATTGTGGATGTGCCGGACTTTGATACGTTGCTTGCCGAACGCAAGGCAGAATTTGTGGCGCTTCATCCGAAAGATGAGCAGGAAGCAGTGAGCCGCACACTGGAACTGGAATCTGAACCCGTCACCAAATTGTTGCAGGAGAACGCTTATCGTGAGTTGCTTCTGCGCCAGCGCATTAACGAAGCCGCGCAGGCGGTGATGGCGGCTTATGCCATAGGGAGCGATCTGGACCAGCTCGCTGCCAATTACAACGTGAAACGCCTGACGGTGACGCCTGCTGATAATGACGCTGTGCCGCCCGTCGCGGCTGTGATGGAAAGTGATGAAGCGTTACGCCTGCGTGTGCCTGCGGCTTTTGAAGGGCTTTCGGTTGCGGGGCCAACTGCCGCTTATGAATTTCATGCCCGAAGCGCCGACGGTCGGGTGGCGGATGCCAGTGCAACCAGTCCGGCACCTGCAGAGGTGGTGCTGACTGTCCTGAGCCGCGAAGGCGATGGAACAGCAGAAAAAGACCTGCTGGACGTGGTGGAAAAAGCTCTGAACAGTGAGAACGTCCGCCCGGTGGCTGACCGTCTTACGGTTCGCAGCGCAGAAATCATCCCGTACCGGGTGGAAGCCACTATTTTTCTCTATCCGGGACCGGAAGCAGAGCCGGTAATGGCAGCGGCAAAAGCCAGCCTGCAGAAGTACATCGCCAGTCAGACGCGTCTTGGTCGGGATATTCGCCGTAGCGCCATCTTTGCCGCCCTGCATGTTGAGGGTGTGCAGCGTGTGGAGCTGGCTTCTCCTCTGGCGGATATGGTCCTGAACAAAACACAGGCGGCATCATGTACGCAGTGGAGCGTAACCAACGGAGGAACGGATGAATAGTCTGCTGCCACCGGGTTCAACACCACTGGAGCGCCGACTGGCGCAAACCTGCAGCGGGATTTCTGATCTGCAGGTGCCGCTTCGTGACTTGTGGAATCCGGCAACCTGTCCGGTCAGTTTCCTGCCTTATCTCGCCTGGGCGTTCTCTGTGGATCGCTGGGACGAGGGCTGGACAGAAAGCGTCAAGCGCCAGGTGGTGAAGGATGCTTTTTATATTCATCAGCATAAAGGGACCACCAGTGCCGTGCGGCGGGTGGTGGAGCCGTTCGGCTTTTTGATCCGCATTATTGAGTGGTGGCAGACCGGAGAGGCACCGGGCACGTTTCGCCTGGATATCGGCGTGCAGGACCAGGGCATCACTGAAGATACCTATCTGGAACTTGAGCGACTGATAAGCGATGCCAAACCATGTAGCCGCCACATGATCGGCATGTCCATCAATCTGCAGACCAGCGGCCCGCATTGGGTGGGAGCCGCCAGCTATCTTGGCGAAGAAATCACGATCTATCCGTATATCAACGAAACGATTATTTCCGGTGGCACCGCGCATGAAGGCGGGGCGGTCCATGTTATTGACACAATGAGAGTGAATCCATGAGCACAAAATTTTATACCCTGCTGACGGATATTGGCGCGGCAAAACTTGCCAGTGCCGCCGCGCTCGGTGTGCCGCTAAAAATTACCCATATGGCGGTGGGCGATGGCGGCGGAGTATTGCCAACGCCGGACGCAAAGCAGACGGCACTGGTAAATGAGAAACGCCGGGCTGCGCTGAATATGCTTTATATCGACCCGCAGAACAGTAGCCAGATTATTGCTGAACAGGTGATCCCTGAAAACGAGGGCGGTTGGTGGATACGTGAAGTGGGCCTGTTTGATGAGTCCGGGGCATTGATTGCCGTGGGAAACTGCCCGGAAAGCTATAAGCCGCAACTGGCTGAAGGCAGCGGGCGTACCCAGACCGTGCGCATGGTGCTGATTACCAGCTGCACGGACAATATCACCCTGAAAATCGACCCTGCCGTAGTGCTGGCAACCCGCAAGTATGTGGATGATAAGGTACTGGAGCTGAAGGTGTACGTGGATGACCTGATGGCAAAACATCTTGCCGCACCGGACCCGCATTCACAGTATGCACAGAAAGAAAGTCCTACGTTTACCGGGACACCCAAAGCGCCAACGCCAGCGGCGGGGAATAACACCACGCAGGTTGCGACCACCGCGTTTGTTCAGGCTGCACTGACGGCTATTATTAATGGTGCGCCAGCTACGCTGGACACGCTGAAAGAAATAGCCGTAGCCATTAACAATGATCCGAAATTCAGTACCACCATTAATAATGCGCTGGCACTGAAAGCGCCGCTGTTGAGTCCGGCACTCACCGGAACGCCAACAGCCCCCACGGCGGCGCAGTCGGTCAACAATACACAGATTGCCACTACGGCTTTTGTGAAATCGGCGATTGCGGCAATGGTGGGTTCTGCACCTGCGGCACTGGATACACTGAACGAACTGGCGGCGGCGCTGGGGAATGACCCGAACTTTGCCACGACAATAACTAACTCCCTTGCGGGGAAGCAGCCAAAGGATGCTACTTTAACGGCGTTGGCAGGGCTTTCTACATCAAAAGATAAACTCCCTTATTTTACAGGGGAAGATCGGGCTGCCTTAACTGCACTGACAAGTGTTGGGCGTGCCATTCTTAGCAAGCCCAGCGCACAGGGCGTTCTTGATTATCTTGGTTTAGGGGATGGCTCTGCATTACCTGTTGGTGTCCCTGTTCCGTGGCCTTCTGCCACTCCACCGACAGGCTGGCTGAAATGCAACGGAGCGGCTTTTTCGGCTGAAGAATATCCCAAACTGGCAAAGGTTTATCCGACAAATAAATTGCCTGATTTACGTGGTGAGTTTATTCGTGGCTGGGATGATTCTAGAGGGATTGATACGGGGCGTTCATTGCTAAGTGGTCAGGCTGCAACATTTATTCGTACAGCTTTGCAGGATTATTACGGTTACGATCTGAATACTAATGTCAAAGTAGGTATCGCTTTTGCTACTGCTGATTCTGTTATAACTGTTGGAAACCCAGCTAATCCTAAAGCAGGAAATAATAGCGATTATGTTCCTGCATCAGCAGATAACTCCATAACGGGTACTCAAAGGACAGCGGAGGATAATTTTACCGGGGCATGGATATCAATGCGCCCTCGTAACCTTTCATTTAATTACATCGTGAGGGCTGCATAATGGATAATGCCGTATTAAATAGCGAGTTTATTGCCACGAAGGCGGGGGATATTACTGTCTATAATTATAATGGTGAAACACGAGAATATATTTCCACATCAACTGAATATCTTGCTGTTGGTGTCGGTATTCCGGCATGTTCCTGTTTAGATGCACCAGGAACATATAAAGCTGGTTATGCCATCTGCCGCTCTGCGGATTTAAACTCATGGGAATATGTGCCAGACCATCGCGGTGAAATCGTCTATAACACCGAAACGGGGGACTCAAAAGAAATCACAGTGCCGGGAGATTACCCTGAAAAGACAACCACTATTGCTCCGTTAACACCATACGATAAGTGGGATGGTGAGAAATGGGTGACGGATACCAAAGCGCAACATAACGCAGCAGTGGATGCGGCTGAACTGCAACGCCAGTCACTGATTGATGATGCCATGTCTTCCATTGTTCTGATTCAACTAAAATTGCAGGCCGGAAGAAAATTAACTGCGGAAGAAACAGTAAAGCTCGATTCCGTTCTTGACTATATCGACGTGGTAGCAGCAATAGATATCAGCACAGCCCCTGATATTAACTGGCCCAAACTACCAGAAATTTAAATTCCTGCCCCGCGCCTGCGGGGATTTTTTCACCCCGTCGTTGTGCCATTTTCCATACAACCCCCATCGCGTGCACCCTGCGCGTATCAACCAGAACATAGGCAGACCCCCTCTACAACCGGAGAGACTGCCTTATGGCTCAGGATTACCACCACGGAGTGCGCGTTGTTGAAGTCAACGAAGGCACCCGATCCATTACCACGGTGAGCACCGCCATCGTGGGCATGGTCTGCACGGGCGATGATGCCGATGCAAAAATGTTTCCTTTTAATAAACCCGTTCTGATCACTGACGTGCTGACCGCCAGTGGTAAAGCGGGTGAGTCCGGTACGCTGGCCCGTTCGCTGGACGCCATCGCTGATCAGGCAAAACCCGTGACCGTTGTTGTGCGAGTGCCGCAGGGTGAAACGGAAGAAGAAACTACGACCAATATCATCGGCGCAGTGACCGCTGAAGGTAAAAAAACAGGCATGAAAGCCCTGTTATCTGCTCAGACACAGCTCGGCGTTAAACCGCGCATTCTCGGCGTGCCAGGTCACGATAACAAAGCCGTTGCGACTGAGCTGCTGAGTGTGGCGCAAAGCCTGCGTGGGTTTGCCTACCTGTCAGCATATGGCTGCAAGACGGTGCAGGAGGCGATCACTTACCGTGAAAACTTCAGCCAGCGTGAAGGGATGCTGATCTGGCCGGATTTTATCAGCTGGGACACGGTGCTGAATGCCGAAGCAACGGCATACGCCACCGCGCGTGCGCTTGGCCTGCGCGCCAAAATTGACGAGCAGACCGGATGGCACAAAAGCCTGTCCAACGTGGGCGTGAACGGTGTCACCGGAATTTCTGCTGATGTGTTCTGGGATCTGCAGGACCCGGCAACCGATGCAGGTCTGCTTAACCAGAACGACGTCACCACCCTTATCCGCAAGGACGGTTTCCGCTTCTGGGGTTCCCGCTGTCTGAGTGATGATCCGCTCTTTGCCTTCGAAAACTACACCCGCACGGCGCAGGTGCTGACGGACACGATGGCAGAAGCGCACATGTGGGCGGTGGACAAACCGCTTAACCCGTCGCTGGCCCGCGACATTATCGAAGGTATCCGCGCCAAAATGCGCAGTCTGGTCAGCCAGGGCTATCTCATTGGTGGTGATTGCTGGCTGGATGAGTCGGTGAACGACAAAGACACGCTGAAAGCCGGAAAACTCACCATCGACTATGACTACACGCCAGTGCCGCCACTTGAAAACCTGATGCTGCGTCAGCGCATCACCGATCAGTACCTGGTGAATTTCGCCAGCTAGGTCAGCGCGTAAGGGGACAACATGGCTTTACCACGCAAATTAAAACACCTGAACCTGTTTAACGACGGGAACAACTGGCAGGGGATCGTTGAATCGCTGACGCTGCCGAAATTCACCCGCAAATATGAGAAGTATCGCGGCGGCGGAATGCCGGGGGCAGTGGATGTGGATCTGGGGCTTGATGACAGTGCGCTGGACACAGAATTTTCCATTGGTGGTACTGAACTGCTGCTGTTTAAGCAGATGGGCAAAGCCACGGTGGATGGCATCCAGTTGCGCTTTACCGGCTCTATCCAGCGTGACGATACCGGGGAAGTGCAGGCCGTGGAGCTTGTGGTGCGTGGACGTCACAAAGAAGTGGATTCCGGTGAGTGGAAGACGGGCGAAAGCAACACCACCAAAGTGACCAGTACCAACAGCTACGCGAAGCTGACCATCAATGGTGAGGTGCTCTATGAAGTGGACCTTATCAACATGGTGGAAATTGTGGACGGTGTGGACCTGATGGAAGCACACCGCAACGCCCTCGGCCTCTGATGTATCTGAACGGCGCGGGATTCCGCGCCAGAACCAAATTTACAGGACAACAAAATGAGCGATAAGCAGACTGAAAAGACCATTCAACTGGATACCCCTATCAAGCGCGGTAAAACAGAAATTACCGAAATTGTGCTGCGTAAACCGCAGTCCGGTGCGCTGCGCGGTACACGCCTGCAGGCCATTATGGATATGGATGTGAACGCGATGATGACCGTGATCCCCCGCATCTCCAGTCCGGCACTGACTGCACAGGAAATTGCAGAGATGGACCCGGCAGATCTCACTGCCATGTCGGTTGAGGTTGTCACTTTTTTGTTGAAGAAGTCGGTGCTTGCCGGTTTACCGACAGCCTGACGGTTGACGATCTGGTGGCTGATATCGCCACCATCTTTCACTGGCCGCCATCCGTTACTGACGTTATGCCGCTGACCGAAGTGCTGGAATGGCGGTATAAAGCGATTCAGAGAAGCGGGGCCAACGATGAGTGATAATAACCTGCGCCTGCAGGTCATTCTTAATGCGGTTGACAAACTCACCCGCCCATTCCGTGCTGCACAGGCCAGTTCGAAAGAGCTGGCTGGCGCAATTCAGAATACCCGAAACAGCCTCAAAGAACTGAATAAGCAGGCTGGCAGAATTGATGAATTTCGCAAGACGCGCTCGCAACTAGCCATAACAGCCAACAACCTGAACGCAGCCCGCGAAGAGGCGGCAAAACTCGCCACACAATTTGCTGCCACTAACAGGCCAACCGCCGCGCAGGCAAAGTTATTCAGTCAGGCCAAAACACGAGTACAGGAACTTCAGCAGACCTATAACGGCTTGTTGGGGGCGGTCCAGAGACAACGTCAGGCACTTAAAGAATCAGGGATTGATACCAGACAACTCAGTAGTGCCCAGCGAGAACTTAAGAAAAATGCTGAAGAAACAAGGCAGGCACTGGAGGGCCAGCAAAAAGCACTTAAACGTCTGGGTGAACAACAGGCACGGATGAACGCTGCCAGAGAACAATACTCAAGACGGCTTGAAGTGCGCGATCGCATCGCAGGAGCCGGAGCCACTACCACGGCTGCAGGGCTGGCAATGGGTGCGCCAGTGATGGCGGCGGTAAAAAGCTATACCAGCATGGAAGATGCCATGAAAGGTGTGGCAAAGCAGGTCAATGGTCTGCGTGACGATAATGGCAACCGCACTGCGCGTTTTTACGAAATGCAGGATGCCATCAAAGCTGCCAGTGAACAGCTGCCAATGGAAAACGGTGCTGTGGACTTCGCCGCACTGGTTGAAGGTGGTGCGCGCATGAATGTGGCAAACCCTGACGACAGCTGGGAGGACCAGAAACGTGACCTGCTGGCCTTCGCCAGTACGGCAGCAAAGGCGGCAACAGCCTTTGAGCTGCCAGCGGATGAACTGTCAGAAAGTCTGGGGAAAATCGCCCAGCTCTACAAAATACCAACCCGCAATATTGAACAGCTCGGTGATGCGCTGAACTATCTGGATGATAACGCTATGTCGAAAGGGGCAGACATCATTGATGTCATGCAACGCCTGGGCGGTGTGGCTGATCGTCTGGATTATCGTAAAGCGGCGGCGCTGGGTTCCACCTTCCTGACACTGGGGGCTGCGCCGGAGGTCGCTGCCAGTGCTGCCAACGCGATGGTGCGTGAATTGTCCATTGCGACCATGCAAAGCAAGAGTTTCTTTGAAGGAATGAATCTGCTGAAACTCAATCCTGAAGTGATTGAAAAGCAGATGACGAAGGATGCGATGGGAACTATCCAGCGCGTACTGGAGAAGGTGAACGCACTGCCGCAGGATAAGCGCCTGTCTGCCATGACCATGTTGTTTGGTAAAGAGTTTGGCGATGATGCGGCGAAACTGGCAAACAACCTGCCGGAACTGCAGCGCCAGCTAAAACTGACAGCGGGCAATGATGCGCTCGGTTCGATGCAGAAAGAATCCGACATTAACAAGGACTCACTTTCTGCGCAGTGGTTGCTGGTCAAAACCGGAGCGCAGAACACCTTCAGCAGCCTGGGCGAAACGCTGCGCCAGCCGCTGATGGATATTCTGTACACGGTGAAAAGCATCACGGGGGCGTTGCGTCGCTGGGTGGAAGCTAACCCTGAACTGACGGGCACACTGATGAAAGTAGCCGCGGTTGTGGCTGCTGTTACTGTGGGCCTCGGCACCCTGGCTGTGGTGTTGGCTGCTGTGCTGGGGCCGCTGGCAGTCATCCGTCTGGGATTCTCTGTGCTGGGTATCAAAACGTTACCTTCCGTTACGGCAGCAGTAACTCGAACCAGCAACGCGTTGTCCTGGCTGGCTGGCGCACCACTGGCACTGCTGCGACGCGGGCTTGCTTCATCGGGCAATGCTGCGGGTTTACTTACTGCGCCGTTGTCGTCTTTGCGCCGCACGGCATCACTGACGGGAAATGTCCTGAAAACTGTAGCAGGTGCGCCGGTTGCACTTTTGCGTTCTGGATTATCCGGTTTACGTGCTGTTGCTGTGATGTTTATGAATCCTCTGGCGGTACTGCGCGGTGGACTGACCGCCGCAGGCACGGTGCTGCGAGTACTGGCATCTGGTCCACTGGCGATGCTGCGCGTTGCCCTGTATGCCATATCTGGTCTGTTAGGTGCTCTGCTCAGTCCGATAGGTCTTGTGGTTACTGTACTGGCAGGCGTGGCGCTGGTTGTCTGGAAATACTGGCAACCCATCACCGCATTTCTCGGTGGCGTGGTGGAGGGATTCAAAGCGGCGGCAGGTCCCATCAGTGCTGCATTCGAACCACTTAAGCCTGTGTTTCAGTGGATTGGCGACAAAGTACAGGCGCTGTGGGGCTGGTTTACTGATCTGCTGACGCCCGTTAAGTCGACCTCTGCCGAACTGCAGAGTGCAGCGGCAATGGGGCGACGATTCGGGGAGGCTCTGGCGGAAGGGCTGAATATGGTCATGCATCCGCTGGACTCCCTGAAATCCGGCGTTTCCTGGTTGCTGGAGAAACTTGGCATTGTCAGTAAAGAGGCCGCAAAGGCGAAACTGCCGGAAAGCGTGACGCGTCAGCAACCTGCGACGGTGAATGCAGACGGTAAAGTGATGATGCCATCGGGTGGTTTTCCGTCATGGGGATATGGCTTTGCGGGGATGTATGACAGCGGCGGGTATATCCCGCGCGGGCAGTTTGGCATCGTCGGTGAAAACGGGCCGGAAATTGTTAACGGCCCGGCAAATGTGACCAGCCGGAGAAATACAGCTGCACTGGCTGCCGTTGTTGCCGGAATGATGGGTGTTGCTGCTACGCCAGCAGAGCTTCCACCGTTGCACCCTTTGGCACTTCCCGCGAAAGGCGGTGAAGCGATGGTGAGTCGTGCAGCCACTGTGCCGCCCGTTCAACGGATTGAGGCACCGATGCAGATCATCATTCAGACGCAGCCAGGACAAAGTGCGCAGGATATTGCGCGGGAGGTGGCCCGCCAGCTTGATGAACGTGAACGCAGGCTGAAGGCAAAAGCCAGGAGTAACTACAGCGATCAGGGGGGATACGACGCATGATGATGGTGCTGGGATTGTACGTGTTTATGCTGCGCACCGTGCCGTATCAGGAGCTGCAGTATCAACGCAGCTGGCGACATGCGGCAAACAGCCGGGTAAACCGACGCCCGTCAACGCAGTTTCTGGGACCGGACAACGACATGCTGACGCTTTCTGGTGTTCTTATGCCGGAGGTAACGGGCGGCAGGCTGTCGTTGCTGGCTCTGGAGCAGATGGCAGAACAGGGAAAAGCATGGCCCCTGATTGAAGGCAGCGGCACGATTTACGGCATGTATGTGATTGAGGGACTGAATCAGACTAAAACGGAGTTTTTCCGCGACGGTATGCCGCGCCGGATTGAGTTCACCCTGTCGCTAAAACGCGTGGATGAATCCCTGTCCGATATGTTCGGTGATCTCAGTGCGCAACTGAATAATCTGCAGGGAACGGCAACATCTGCCTTAAGCGATATCAGTAAAACGGTGGGAGGGCTGCTGTCGTGAATTTCAGCTCTGAACTGCTTAACAAAGGCAACAAAACTCCGGCATTCAGCATCAGTATTGAAGGCAGGGATATCACCACTGTGCTGGACAACCGCCTGATGGGGCTGACGCTGACGGATAACCGGGGCTTTGAAGCGGACCAGCTTGATCTGGAGCTGGACGACGCCGATGGAAAAATCGTGCTGCCGCGCCGTGGGGCTGTCATTACGCTGGCGCTGGGCTGGAAGGGACAGCCGCTTTTCCCGAAAGGGGCATTCACGGTGGACGAGATTGAACACACTGGCGCACCGGATCGCCTGACTATCCGGGCGCGAAGTGCTGATTTTCGTGAAACGCTGAATACCCGCCGTGAAAAGTCGTGGCACAAGACCACCGTTGGGGAAGTGGTGAAGGAAATAGCTGCGCGGCACAAACTGAAGATGGCATTGGGTGAAGACTTGTCGGATAAACTCGTGGAGCATATAGACCAGACTAATGAGAGTGACGGCAGTTTTTTGATGCGGCTGGCGCGCCAGTACGGTGCTATTGCGTCGGTGAAAAATGGCAATCTGTTATTCATCCGGCAGGGGCAGGGTAAAAGCGCCAGCGGTAAACCACTACCGGTGATCACTATCACACGCAAGGACGGCGACAGTCACCGCTTTACCCTGGCAGATCGCGGAGCTTACACGGGCGTCATTGCCAGCTGGTTGCATACCCGCGAACCCGCGAAGAAAGAAAGCACCACGGTGAAGCGTAAGCGCAGGACTAAGAAGCAGAAGAAAGAGCCGGAAGCGAAGCAGGGCGATTACCTGGTGGGTACGGATGAAAACGTGCTGGTACTTAATCGCACTTATGCCAACCGGAGCAACGCCGAACGGGCAGCGAAAATGCAGTGGGAACGCCTGCAACGCGGCGTTGCATCATTCTCGCTACAACTGGCGGAAGGGCGGGCAGATCTCTACACAGAAATGCCTGTGAAGGTCAGTGGCTTTAAACAGCCGATAGATGATGCGGAATGGACCATTACGACTCTGACGCATACCGTCAGCCCGGATAACGGTTTTACGACCAGTCTGGAGCTTGAAGTGAGGATTGATGATTTCGAAATGGAATGACTCTTCGCAATGGAGAACTTTTAAGTTTGCAAAATGGAATAATGCGGTATCATTATTGTGAATTTAGCAAAAATGGGGAGAACTCGAAAAATGATGATTTGCCCACTGTGTGGAAGTGCCGCCCATACTCGCAGCAGTTTTCAGGTATCTTCATTGACCAAAGAGCGTTACAACCAGTGCCAGAACATTAACTGCAGCCATACTTTTGTTACCCATGAAACTTTTGTTCGTTCGATTGCAACGCCAAAAGAGTCAAATCCGGTTCAGCCGCATCCAATGAAATCAGGACAGGTGGCGCTCTCTCTTTGACGCTGCCGCCATTTTGTCGCCATCGTTAAAAAACAGTGCTTCTAACATCATGATTTTAATAGGCATAAATTTCAGGCAACAAAAAACCCATCAACCTTGAACCGAAATGGCGGGGTTGATGGGCTCCACAAAATGGGGACATCAAAGAAAAGCAGTGGCACTAATTAAGACTGATGCCCTGCGGAAAAGTTCTGCGGTTGTGCAAAAAAATTTCATTTTCAGGGCAACTTCAGTTTTATCCTAATCCTGGCCATACCATGACGATGATTGTCCCTGCCAGCGTCAGCAGGACGTTGGCGATTGCATAGGTGCCCGCATAGCCCAGCGCCGGGATGTTACTGCGAGCTGTATCACTGATGATCTCCATTGCCGGCGCGCAGGTGCGTGCGCCCATCATTGCGCCGAACAACAGTGCGCGGTTCATTCGCAATACATAAGCACCGAACAAGAAACAGATAACCACTGGCACAAGACTGACAATCAATCCGGCAATCAACATCTGACCGCCAATCGCGCCCAGGCCGTTATTAATACCGCTACCGGCGCTCAGACCAACGCCTGCCATAAACACCATTAAGCCGAACTCTTTCACCATGCTTAATGCACCCTGCGGAATGTAACCGAAGGTCGGGTGGTTAGCGCGCATAAATCCCAGCATAATTCCGGCGAATAACAACCCGGCAGCGTTCCCCATGCCGAAACTGAATGTGCTGAACTGGAAGGTGATCATCCCGATCATCAGCCCAATAACAAAGAAGGCGCAGAATGCCAGCAAGTCAGTGACCTGGCTGTGAATCGAGATAAAGCCGATGCGATCGGCGATGGTTTTTACGCGACGGGCATCGCCGCTGACTTGTAAAACGTCACCTTTGTTAAGCACGACGTTGTCATCTATCGGCATCTCAATCTGGCTACGAATGACGCGGTTAAGGAAGCAACCGTGATCGGTCAACTTCAGTTGTGCGAGACGTTTGCCAACGGCGTTATGGTTTTTAACGACCACTTCTTCAGTGACAATACGCATGTCGAGAAGGTCACGATCGAAAACTTCTTTGCCGTTACGGAAGCTGGGATCGAGTCGGGCGTGGGCGTCGGGATAGCCTACCAACGCTATTTCATCGCCCATTTGTAGCACAGCATCACCGTCTGGATTCGCCAGAATCCCGTTACGTCGAATACGTTCAATGTAGCAGCCAGTTTGTCGATAAATACCCAGTTCACGCAGATTTTTGCCGTCGGTCCAGGCCACCAGCTCCGGGCCGACGCGGTAGGCTCGGATCACCGGTAAATAAACCTTACGGTTGGCATCAGTGTCCAGGCCACGTTCGCGGGCGATTTGCTGGGCGCTGGTCTGTAAGTCCTGATGCTGCAATTTCGGCAAGTAACGCGCACCAACAATCAAACTCACCAGACCGATTAAATAGGTTAAGGCATACCCGAGGCTCAGATTATCCAGTGCCAGTGAGAGCTGCCTGCTTTCCATGCCGGAATGACGCAGTGTATCGCCAGCACCGACCAGAACCGGTGTTGACGTCATAGAGCCAGCTAACATACCGGCCGTCAGGCCAATATCCCAGCCAAACAGCTTACCTAACCCTAAGGCGATCACCAGCGCACTGCCAACCATCACCAGTGCTAACATTAGGTAATTTTTCCCATCGCGAAAAAAAATGGAAAAAAAGTTCGGTCCGGCTTCGACCCCGACGCAGAAAATAAACAGCATAAAGCCAAGATTAAGCGCGTCGGTGTTAATGCTGAAATGTTGTTGGCCTAATAACAGCGATACGACTAAAACGCCAATGGAATTACCCAGTTGGATCGAACCAAGTCGTAATTTCCCGAGACATAGCCCAAGCGCGAGGACCACAAATAATAACAGAATGTAATTCCCATTTAACAATTCGGCGACGTTTATATTCACGGAGGCTAACTTCTTGTTTACTAGTAAGCTGTTGAAAGAAATGGTAATTTACGATAATGTTTTTTACCAGAATTCAGGGCGCAGATTCATTCAGCGCACCTAAACGATAGTAAAGTAACAATATATTTTACTAGTGTAATCACATTAGGTATCAACGGCTATATGAATTGCGTTGGCCTATATTAGCATGGAATGCGAAGCGGCTTTATCTTACTGAACGCCACACTGGCGAAAAATGTGTTCGATAGACGCAGTGTCAGGAGGAACGAGTGAAACATAAACAACGTTGGGCGGGGGCAATCTGCTGTTTTGTCCTCTTCATTGTGGTGTGTCTTTTTCTGGCGACGCACATGAAAGGCGCTTTTCGGGCTGCCGGGCATCCTGAAATCGGTTTGCTATTTTTCATTCTTCCTGGTGCAGTTGCCAGCTTCTTTTCACATCGTAGAGAAGTCCTGAAACCTCTGTTTGGCGCAATGCTGGCGGCACCCTGTTCGATGCTCATTATGCGGCTGTTTTTTTCACCGACGCGCTCATTCTGGCAAGAGCTGGCATGGTTATTAAGTGCGGTGTTCTGGTGTGCGCTGGGGGCATTGTGTTTCTTATTTATCAGTAGTTTGTTTAAACCACAGCACAGAAAAAATCAATAAAGCCCTCAATGCGAGGGCTTGTCAGACGATCAGGCGTCCAGATTCTCTTTCACCCATGCAGCAAAATCGGTATAGCCGCCGATATGTTGCTGATCGACAAAAATCTGCGGCACGGTTTCTACGGGTTTACCTGCCTTTTGTTGTAGATCTTCTTTAGTGATCCCTTCCGCACGAATATCTACATACTGATACTGGAAATCATCGCGTTCATTGCTCAATTTCTCAGCCAGATCTTTTGCACGCACACAGTAAGGGCAACCCGGACGACCAAAAATAACGGTTTGCATTATTTCTCTCCTCATAGATTTATGCCTGTAATGATCACGCTAAAATGTATTCGCTGAAAGTAGGTTTAACCTGTTGCATTAATTGCTAAAAGCTATAACTGTTAAACACAATACAGTGAAAAGTTTTAGACTGAAGGCTCACTTTGCAGAGGGAAGCGTATGCGCGCGATCGGTAAATTGCCTAAAAGCGTGTTGATACTGGAATTTATCGGAATGATGTTGCTGGCGGTGGCGCTGCTGTCGGTAAGCGACTCCCTGTCGCTACCTGAGCCATTTTCTCGGCCAGAAGTGCAGATTCTGATGATTTTTCTCGGTGTTTTGCTCATGCTTCCCGCTGCGATGGTGGTGATTCTTCAGGTGGCAAAACGTCTTGCCCCACAGCTGATGAACCATCCACCGCAATATTCACGTTCAGAAAGAGAAAAAGATAATGACGCCAACCATTGAACTTATTTGTGGCCATCGCTCCATTCGCCATTTCACTGATGAACCCATTTCCGAAGCGCAGCGTGAGGCGATTATTAACAGCGCCCGTGCGACGTCCAGTTCCAGTTTTTTGCAGTGCAGTAGCATTATTCGCATTACCGACAAAGCGTTACGTGAAGAACTGGTGACGCTGACCGGCGGGCAAAAACACGTAGCACAAGCGGCGGAGTTTTGGGTGTTCTGTGCCGACTTTAACCGCCATTTACAGATCTGTCCGGATGCTCAGCTCGGCCTGGCGGAACAACTGTTGCTCGGTGTCGTTGATACGGCAATGATGGCGCAGAATGCATTAACCGCAGCGGAATCGCTGGGATTGGGCGGGGTATATATCGGCGGCCTGCGCAATAATATTGAAGCGGTGACGGAACTGCTGAAATTACCGCAGCATGTTCTGCCGCTGTTTGGGCTGTGCCTTGGCTGGCCTGCGGATAATCCGGATCTTAAGCCGCGTTTACCGGCCTCCATTTTGGTGCATGAAAACAGCTATCAACCGCTGGATAAAGACGCACTGGCGCAGTATGACGAGCAACTGGCGGAATATTACCTCACCCGTGGCAGCAATAATCGCCGGGATACCTGGAGCGATCATATCCGCCGAACAATCATTAAAGAAAGCCGCCCATTTATTCTGGATTATTTGCACAAACAGGGTTGGGCGACGCGCTAAAACTGCCACGTCGATGTATGATACGCGGGCTTTTGACCAGGTCTGACAGAGAGGTGCAGGGTGAAAATTGCCATATTGTCCCGGGATGGAACGCTCTATTCGTGTAAGCGGCTGCGTGAAGCCGCTATACAGCGCGGTCACCTGGTTGAAATTCTTGATCCGCTTTCTTGCTATATGAACATAAATCCTGCGGCGTCTTCTATTCACTACAAAGGCCGCAAGTTACCCCATTTTGACGCAGTGATCCCGCGTATTGGCACCGCCATTACCTTTTATGGGACGGCGGCACTGCGCCAGTTCGAGATGCTGGGGAGCTATCCGCTCAATGAGTCGGTCGCCATTGCCCGGGCGCGTGACAAATTGCGTTCCATGCAACTGCTGGCGCGTCAGGGCATCGACCTGCCTGTCACGGGCATTGCGCATTCGCCGGATGATACCAGCGATTTAATCGACATGGTCGGTGGTGCGCCGCTGGTGGTCAAGCTGGTTGAAGGCACGCAGGGAATTGGCGTCGTGCTGGCTGAGACGCGTCAGGCGGCGGAAAGCGTGATTGACGCTTTCCGCGGTCTGAACGCGCATATTCTGGTGCAGGAATATATCAAAGAGGCGCAAGGGTGCGATATCCGCTGTCTGGTTGTTGGCGATGAAGTAGTCGCTGCGATTGAACGGCGGGCGAAAGAGGGCGATTTTCGTTCCAATTTGCATCGCGGCGGCGCGGCAAGCGTCGCCAGTATCACACCACAGGAGCGTGAAATCGCGATAAAAGCCGCGCGAACGATGGCGCTGGACGTTGCTGGTGTGGATATTCTGCGTGCTAATCGCGGGCCGTTGGTGATGGAAGTGAATGCGTCGCCAGGGCTGGAAGGAATAGAAAAAACCACCGGTATCGACATCGCGGGTAAAATGATCCGCTGGATCGAACGCCACGCTACGACAGAATATTGCCTGAAAACGGGTGGTTAGTCGCAATCACATTACTGATCATGGTTTTGCCTGCGCTTTTTGCGTAAGCTGTGCCGGTCTTTTTATCGGAAGAGGTTGTACAAAATTATGACATCGCTGGTCGTTCCTGGTCTGGATACGTTGCGTCAATGGCTCGATGACCTGGGGATGAGTTTTTTTGAATGTGATAACTGTCAGGCTCTGCATCTGCCCCATATGCAGAATTTCGACGGTGTCTTTGATGCTAAAATCGATCTGATCGATAACACGATCCTGTTTTCTGCCATGGCGGAAGTCCGACCTTCAGCCGTATTGCCGCTGGCGGCGGATTTATCAGCCATCAATGCCAGTTCGCTGACCGTGAAAGCATTTCTTGATATGCAGGATGATAATCTGCCAAAGCTGGTGGTTTGCCAGTCTTTATCCGTTATGCAGGGCGTAACCTATGAGCAGTTTGCATGGTTCGTGCGTCAGAGCGAAGAGCAGATTTCGATGGTCATTCTTGAAGCTAATGCCCATCAACTGCTGTTACCGACTGACGATGAAGGGCAAAATAACGTTACCGAAAACTATTTCCTCCACTGATAACTCCTTTCGAGCACGCAGTCGCTGCCGCAGTGACTGCGTGCCGCAAAATTATCCGCTGTTTTTAACCTTTTATTAAAGATTAATTCACGTCTCTTGTGCCGATTTGGCTTTATCACATAGAGCAAATACGCATAAAAATTTGTTAAATACCGTTTTTTAATCCGAGCTATAGTCTCAAACCCTGGCTAAAGTTATTCTTGCAATGCTTTTATATAGTGAGCAGTGCAGGCCGGGAGAGAGTTCTCTTTTCTTACACCGCGCCGATAAAAATATGCACGTTTATTGCATATCTTTCAGTGTGACAACTTTTGTTCGTTTGTTAACGAATTTTCAGAAGGAAAGAGATATGACCGCCTTAAATAAAAAATGGCTATCGGGTCTGGTTGCGGGGGCTCTGATGGCCGTCTCTGTCAGCACGCTCGCGGCTGAACAAAAAACACTCCACATTTATAACTGGTCTGATTATATCGCCCCGGACACGGTGGCCAACTTTGAAAAAGAAACCGGTATTAAAGTCGTCTACGATGTTTTCGATTCTAACGAAGTACTGGAAGGCAAATTAATGGCGGGGAGCACCGGCTTTGATCTGGTGGTGCCGTCAGCAAGCTTTCTTGAGCGCCAGCTGACAGCGGGAGTTTTCCAGCCGCTGGATAAAAGCAAATTGCCGGAGTGGAAGAATCTCGATCCGGAGCTGCTGAAGTTGGTCGCCAAACACGATCCCGACAATAAATTTGCTATGCCCTATATGTGGGCGACGACCGGGATTGGCTATAACGTCGATAAAGTTAAAGCGGTGCTGGGCGAAAACGCGCCCGTCGATAGCTGGGACTTGATCCTCAAACCTGAAAATCTGGAAAAACTGAAAAGCTGCGGTGTCTCTTTCCTCGATGCGCCAGAAGAAGTGTTTGCTACCGTGCTGAATTATCTCGGCAAAGATCCTAACAGCACTAAAGCGGATGATTACACCGGACCGGCTACCGATCTGCTGTTAAAGCTGCGCCCGAACATTCGTTATTTCCATTCATCCCAATACATCAATGATCTGGCGAATGGTGACATCTGTGTCGCTATTGGCTGGGCGGGCGATGTCTGGCAGGCGTCAAACCGCGCGAAGGAAGCGAAGAATGGCGTGAATGTCTCGTTCTCGATTCCAAAAGAAGGGGCGATGGCGTTCTTTGATGTATTTGCCATGCCTGCGGATGCCAAAAACAAAGACGAAGCCTATCAGTTCCTGAATTACCTGCTGCGTCCTGATGTGGTGGCACATATCTCTGACCATGTGTTCTATGCTAACGCCAATAAAGCAGCCACGCCGCTGGTGAGTGCGGAAGTCCGTGATAACCCGGGTATTTATCCGCCTGCGGATGTTCGTGCGAAGCTGTTCACTCTGAAAGTGCAGGACCCGAAAATCGACCGTGTGCGCACCCGCGCGTGGACCAAAGTGAAGAGCGGAAAATAATCCGCAGCCGTAGATGCCGGACGGGCGCACCACACCCGCCGGCAATTCGCACCATCATGGTGCGCTTGCACACATTCAATGCCGGAGAGCAGCCGTGAATGACGCTATCCCTCGCCCGCAGGCGAAAACCCGTAAGGCGCTGACGCCGCTATTAGAAATCCGTAACCTGACCAAATCCTACGATGGTCAACATGCGGTGGATGATGTCAGCCTGACCATCTACAAAGGTGAAATCTTCGCGCTGCTGGGCGCATCCGGCTGTGGCAAGTCCACGCTGCTGCGTATGCTGGCAGGTTTTGAACAACCTTCTGCCGGGCAGATTATGCTCGATGGCGTCGATTTGTCACAGGTGCCGCCTTACCTGCGCCCCATCAATATGATGTTTCAGTCTTACGCGTTGTTTCCGCATATGACCGTGGAACAGAACATCGCTTTTGGCCTGAAGCAGGACAAACTACCGAAAGCGGAAATTGCCAGCCGGGTCAATGAGATGCTTGGGCTGGTGCATATGCAGGAGTTCGCCAAACGCAAACCGCATCAGCTTTCCGGTGGTCAGCGTCAGCGTGTGGCCCTGGCCAGAAGCCTTGCCAAGCGCCCGAAACTATTACTGCTCGATGAGCCGATGGGCGCGCTGGATAAAAAGCTGCGTGACCGGATGCAGCTTGAAGTGGTGGATATTCTGGAGCGCGTCGGTGTGACCTGCGTAATGGTTACTCACGATCAGGAAGAGGCGATGACTATGGCGGGGCGCATCGCCATTATGAATCGTGGGAAATTTGTCCAGATTGGCGAGCCGGAAGAGATCTACGAGCATCCGACCACCCGCTACAGCGCTGAATTTATCGGTTCGGTTAATGTCTTTGAAGGTGTACTCAAAGAGCGTCAGGAAGATGGTCTGGTGCTTTATTCGCCGGGACTGGTGCATCCACTGAAAGTCGATGCGGATGCTTCAGTGGTCGATAACGTGCCGGTGCATGTGGCGCTTCGCCCGGAAAAAATCATGCTTTGCGAGGAACCGCCCGCCAATGGTTGTAACTTCGCGGTGGGGGAGGTGATACACATTGCCTATCTCGGCGATCTTTCGGTGTATCACGTTCGTCTGAAAAGTGGGCAGATGATTAGCGCCCAGCTACAAAACGCCCATCGTCATCGTAAAGGGTTACCGACCTGGGGCGACGAAGTGCGTTTGTGCTGGGAAGTGGACAGCTGTGTGGTGCTGACGGTTTAAGGAGCAAAGATGAGTACACTTGAACCTGCTGCCCAGCCAAAACCCTTTAAGCTGTGGTTGTCGCAGCTGCAAATGAAACATGGGCGCAAACTGGTTATTGCGTTGCCGTATATCTGGTTGATCTTGCTGTTTCTGCTGCCATTTCTGATCGTCTTTAAAATAAGCCTGGCGGAGATGGCGCGCGCTATTCCACCTTATACCGAATTGATGGAGTGGGCTGACGGGCAACTTTCTATCACTCTTAATCTCGGTAATTTTCTGCAACTGACCGACGATCCGCTCTATTTTGATGCTTATCTCCAGTCGTTACAGGTGGCGGCGATTTCGACTATTTGCTGTTTACTGATCGGCTATCCGCTGGCGTGGGCGGTGGCGCACAGTAAGCCTTCGACCCGTAATATCTTATTACTACTGGTGATCCTGCCGTCGTGGACCTCGTTTCTGATTCGTGTCTACGCCTGGATGGGAATATTAAAAAACAACGGTGTGCTGAATAATTTTCTGCTGTGGCTGGGGGTTATCGATCAACCGCTGACCATTCTGCATACCAACTTTGCGGTTTATATTGGCATTGTTTACGCCTACGTGCCGTTTATGGTGCTGCCGATTTACACCGCGTTGATTCGTATTGATTATTCGCTGGTAGAAGCGGCACTGGATCTCGGTGCACGACCGCTGAAAACGTTCTTTACTGTGATCGTGCCGCTGACTAAAGGTGGGATTATTGCCGGATCGATGCTGGTGTTTATCCCGGCTGTGGGCGAGTTTGTGATCCCGGAACTGCTCGGTGGCCCGGACAGCATCATGATCGGGCGCGTGCTGTGGCAGGAGTTCTTTAACAACCGCGACTGGCCGGTGGCCTCAGCGGTAGCGATCATCATGTTGCTGCTGCTAATTATGCCGATAATGTGGTTCCACAAACATCAGCAAAAAAGCGTGGGAGAACACGGATGAATAATTTACCGGTGGTTCGTTCGCCCTGGCGGATTGTGATTTTGCTGTTGGGCTTCACCTTTCTCTACGCGCCAATGCTGATGCTTGTTATCTATTCGTTTAACAGCTCGAAGTTAGTGACGGTGTGGGCCGGCTGGTCAACGCGCTGGTATGGCGAATTATTGCGCGATGACGCGATGATGAGTGCGGTTGGTTTAAGTCTGACAATTGCGGCCTGTGCGGCGACGGCGGCGGCGATCCTCGGGACTATTGCGGCGGTGGTGCTGGTGCGCTTTGGCAGGTTTCGCGGATCAAATGGTTTTGCCTTCATGATCACTGCACCGCTGGTAATGCCAGATGTCATCACGGGTTTGTCGCTGTTGTTGTTATTCGTCGCGCTTGCTCATGCTATTGGCTGGCCTGCGGACCGCGGTATGCTCACCATCTGGCTGGCGCATGTCACTTTCTGTACGGCTTATGTGGCAGTCGTTATTTCGTCGCGTCTGCGGGAACTGGATCGCTCGATAGAAGAAGCCGCGATGGATCTCGGTGCGACGCCGCTGAAAGTGTTTTTTGTCATTACGCTACCGATGATCATGCCCGCGATCATTTCTGGCTGGTTACTGGCTTTTACTTTGTCGCTTGATGATCTGGTGATCGCCAGCTTTGTTTCCGGGCCGGGAGCCACCACTTTACCGATGCTGGTCTTTTCCAGCGTGCGGATGGGGGTGAATCCGGAAATCAACGCCCTGGCAACATTGATCCTAGGCGCGGTCGGAATTGTCGGATTTATCGCCTGGTATCTGATGGCGCGCGCAGAAAAACAGCGGATACGCGACATCCAGCGTGCAAGACGTGGCTGAAGACACTAAAATTTGCCAACCTGGCTACATAATGCCGCGCATGTCGCGGCATTGTTTTCATGGAAGACGAAACGTTGGGATTTTTTAAGAAAACATCTTCATCTCATGCTCGCCTGAATGTGCCTGCGCTGGTGCAGGTGGCGGCGCTCGCCATTATTATGATCCGTGGCCTCGACGTGCTGATGATTTTCAATACGCTGGGCGTGCGCGGTATTGGCGAGTTCATTCATCGCAGCGTACAAACCTGGAGTTTAACGCTGGTCTTTTTGAGCAGTCTGGTGCTGGTTTTCATTGAGATCTGGTGTGCGTTTTCACTGGTGAAAGGGCGTCGCTGGGCGCGCTGGCTGTATCTGTTGACACAAATCACAGCCGCAAGTTACTTGTGGGCGGCTTCGCTGGGGTATGGTTATCCGGAGCTGTTCAGCATTCCCGGTGAATCAAAACGTGAAATCTTCCATAGCCTGATGCTGCAGAAGCTGCCGGATATGCTCATCCTGATGCTGCTGTTCGTTCCCTCGACCAGTCGGCGGTTCTTCCAGTTGCAATAATGTGTATAATCGTCGCCCCTGATGATGTGAAGGTCAATGTATGCAGTGCGCACTTTACGACGCGGGTCGCTGTCGTTCCTGTCAGTGGATAACGCAGCCGATTCCAGAGCAACTCTCCGCTAAAACCGTCGATCTTAAAAATCTGCTCGCCGATTTTCCGGTTGAGGAATGGTGTGCGCCGGTGTCAGGCCCGGAACAAGGGTTTCGTAATAAAGCCAAAATGGTGGTGAGTGGTAGCGTTGAAAAACCACTGCTCGGTATGCTGCATCGGGATGGTACACCGGAAGACCTTTGTGACTGCCCGCTTTATCCAGCCTCATTTGCGCCCGTTTTTGCGGCGCTAAAACCGTTTATCGCCCGTGCGGGGTTAACGCCCTACAACGTGGCGCGTAAACGTGGTGAACTGAAATACATTCTGCTGACTGAAAGCCAGAGCGATGGCGGCATGATGCTGCGTTTTGTACTGCGTTCTGATACCAAACTGGCGCAACTGCGTAAGGCGCTGCCGTGGTTACAGGAACAATTACCGCAGCTGAAAGTTATTACCGTCAATATTCAGCCGGTACATATGGCGATTATGGAAGGGGAGACGGAGATCTACCTGACCGAACAACAGGCACTGGCAGAGCGTTTTAATGACGTACCGCTGTGGATCCGTCCGCAAAGTTTCTTCCAGACTAATCCGGCGGTCGCCAGCCAGCTGTACGCCACCGCGCGCGACTGGGTACGACAGCTGCCGGTTAAACATATGTGGGATCTGTTCTGCGGTGTGGGTGGCTTTGGTTTACACTGCGCGACGCCTGACATGCAGTTAACCGGGATCGAAATTGCACCAGAGGCCATTGCCTGTGCGAAGCAGTCAGCCGCTGAACTGGGCTTAACGCGTTTGCAATTTCAGGCGCTGGACTCTACGCAGTTTGCCACCGCTCAGGGGGAAGTGCCGGAGCTGGTGCTGGTTAACCCGCCGCGCCGCGGCATCGGTAAACCGCTGTGTGATTATCTCTCAACGATGGCACCGCGTTTTATTATCTACTCCAGCTGTAACGCCCAAACTATGGCGAAAGATATCCGCGAACTGCCTGGTTATCGCATCGAACGGGTACAGCTTTTTGATATGTTCCCGCACACCGCGCACTATGAAGTGCTGACGCTACTGGTGAAGCAATAAAAAAGCCGCAGGTGCGGCTTTCTGAATCTTACTGTGGGAACCACTGGTCATTGATTTTCTGATATGTACCGTCAGCTTTAATTGCTGCCAGCGCGTTATTCAGTTTTTCCAGCAAGGCTTTGTTATCCGGGCGTACAGCGATGCCCAGACCGGTGCCGAAGTATTGCGGATCGGTCACTTTTTCAGTAGCAACGCCCAGTTGCGGATTGGTTTTCAGCCATTCGTTTACCACCGCTGTGTCACCAAATACCCCATCAATACGGCCATTTTTCAGATCGATAAAGGCATTCTGATAACTGTCATAGGAGACAGTTTTCACTTCCGGGTGCTGATCCTGAATATATTTCTGGTGCGTGGTGCCGTTTTCCATCCCAATACGTTTGCCTTTCAGATCGGCAAACGTTTTGTAGGTATCTTTTTTGGCAATCACGACGGCTGAGTTTTCGTAGTAGGGCGTGGTAAACGATACCTGTTTGCTACGCTCCGGCGTGATATCCATTCCGGAGATTACGGCGTCATATTTTCTGAATTTCAGTGACGGGATCAGGCTGTCGAAAGCGTGATTAGTAAAAGTACATTCTGCCTGCATTTGTTTGCACAAGGCTTTTGCCAGGTCGATATCAAAGCCGACAATCTCATTATTAGCACCTATAGATTCAAAGGGTGGATAGGTGGCTGAAACGCCAAAATTGATTTTCTCTGCGGCAGAAGCACCGAAAGTAAAAGAAGCAAGTAAAGCGGCAAGAACTAACTTTTTCATGATGGAACTCCCGTCTGTCAATCTTATGATTTTTGGCCGTGTCTGCGGCATGGGATAACAATGCCATCAAGTGAATTTATATGCAATAAATATGAGTAAATAATTTATATGAAATAAAAAAAGACGGACAGCTTAGTGGGTTGTCCGTCTTCATAATAAGAATTTATGCACTATGTAGGCCGGATAAGGCGTCCACGCCGCATCCGGCATCAGCATGCAGCTACATTAATTCCGCCGTTCGAATGCCAGTGCTTTACGCTCGATCAGACGCATCATCAGCGTCAGCAGGCCGTTGACGACCAGGTAAATAATCCCCGCCGCGCCAAATACCATTACATCGTAGGTGCGTCCGTACAACAACTGGCTGTATCCCATCACTTCCATGAGCGTAATGGTGTAAGCCAGAGAGGTACTTTTGAACACCAGCACCACTTCGTTGGAATAAGAAGAGAGCGAGCGTTTAAACGCGTACGGCAGCAGGATCGCCAGCGTATCTTTTTTGCTCATTCCCAGGGCGCTACAGGACTGCCATTGACCTTCCGGGATCGCGCGAATCGCACCGTAAAACAGCTGCGTGGTGTACGCCGCACTGTTCAGCGACAACGCAATCAGCGCACATAACCACGGTTCTGACAACAAATGCCACAGTGCCGGATACTCCTGCAACGTCGGGAACTGGCCCGGCCCGTAATAAATCAGGAAGATCTGCACCAGCAGCGGCGTACCGGTAAACAGCGTGATATAGCCCCGTACCAGCCACACCAGCACCGGCGTTTTCAGCGTCAGGATGATGGTAAAAATCAATGCCAGAATCAGTGCCACAATCAGCGAGGCAACGGTTAGCGTCAGGCTGGTGTGCAGCCCTTTCATCAGTTCGGGTAAATACTCAAACATTAGCTGGGCCTCCGCTCAAAACGTGTCGCGCGCAGGTCAATGCGTTTGAGAATGTACTGACTGAGCAGGGTGATCACCAGGTAAATCGCCGCCGCCACAATGTACCAGGTAAACGGTTCCTGGGTACGGGTAGCGATGCTTTTGGTTTGTAGCATTAAATCATTCACACTAATCAAACTGACCAGCGCGGTATCTTTCAGCAGCACCAGCCACTGGTTACCGAGACCCGGCAGCGCATGACGCCACATCTGCGGCATCACCAGACGGAAAAAGATAGCCGATTTCGACAGCCCCAGCGCCTGACCGGATTCCCACTGACCCACCGGCACCGCTTTTAATGCACCACGCAGCGTTTGCGAGGCATAGGCGGCATACAGCAGTGACAGAGCGATGACACCACAAAGGAACGGGCTAACGTCGAAGTTCTCAATGTCCATCTGCACCGGGATCTGCACGAACCCAAGATTGATAGTGAAGCCATCCGAAAGCGTCAGCAGCAGCTGCGAGGAGCCAAAATAGATAAACAGCACCACCAGAATTTCTGGCAGGCCACGCAGAATGGTTACCAGCGCTGAACCTGCCCACGCGACAGGACGCCATTTCGCAGACTCCCATACCGCAAAGAACATCGCCAGCGCCAGCCCGACAATCAATGCACAAACGGCAAGGCCGACGGTCATCCCGGCGGCGCTTGCTAAAGGAAAAAATTCATTCATCAGGAATTACTTCTGGAACCATTTGTTGTAGATGGTTTCGTAAGTGCCATCTTTCTTCACTTTTTCCAGCGCAGTGTTGAATTTCTGCTGCAGTTCAGTGTTGCCCTGGCGTACTGCGATGCCGAGGCCAGTACCGAAGTAATCTTTATCGGTCACTTTATCGCCCACTGCCGCCAGTTTCGGGTTATCTTTCAGCCATTCAGTTACCACTGCGGTGTCACCAAATACGCTGTCGATACGACCGTTTTGCAGATCCAGTTTTGCGTTCTGGTAACTGTCATATGGCACGGTAGTGATTTCCGGATGCTTATCCATAATGAACTTCTGGTGTGTCGTCCCGTTCTGAACGCCAACTTTTTTGCCTTTCAGCTGATCAACACTGGTGTATTTGCCTTGCTGACCCACAAACAGGGCAGAGTTGTCATAGTACGGCGTGGTAAACAGCACCTGCTTTTCACGCTCCGGAGTGATATCCATGCCCGCCATCACTGCTTCTACGCGACGGAATTTCAGGCTTGGGATCAGGCTGTCAAACGCCTGGTTAGAGAAAGTGCAGGTTGCATCAATCTCTTTACACAATGCCTGCGCCAGGTCGACATCAAAACCAACGATCTGGTTGTTTGCATCAATCGATTCAAACGGAGGATAGGAGGCTTCGGTGGCAAAACGAATGGTTTCGGCTGCTGTGGCGGAAAGACTAAAACCTGCAATTAACGCGGCAATCAGAACTTTTTTCATTGTTGTTATCCCGAATCTTAGTGAGAGAGATAGTTTTTAAATGCTTCGGTTTGCGGCTCGGTAAAGCAGCTCGCGTCGCCTTGTTCTACGATATGACCGTTTTCCATATACACCACTCGGCTGGCGGTTTTACGCGCCACTTCAACTTCGTGGGTGACGATCACCTGGGTAATATTCGTTTCTGCCAGCTCACGAATGATGCTGACGATTTGTGCCGTAATTTCGGGGTCCAGTGCGGCGGTCGGTTCATCGAACAGCAGTACCTGCGGTTCCATCATCAACGCACGGGCAATAGCAACACGCTGCTGCTGACCTCCAGAAAGATGCAGCGGGTAACGATCGCTATAAGGTTTGAGACGCAGACGTTCCAGCAGTTTTTCTGCACGGGCCAGCGCCTGATCTTTACTCAGCCCCAGTACACGGCAGGGCGCTTCAATCAGGTTTTGCTGCACGGTCAGATGCGGCCACAGGTTGTATTGCTGAAACACCATGCCAACGTTACGACGCAAATCGCGAATCGCTTTGTCAGAGGGGGTTTTGGTGAAATCGAAATGGTTGCCTGCAATGTTGAGCGTACCGGAGCGCGGCATCTCAAGCAGATTGAGTACACGCAGCAGCGAGCTTTTACCCGCGCCGCTGGGGCCAAGTAACACCAGCGTTTCGCCCTGTGGGCAATCCAGCGTGATATCGAACAGCGCCTGATGCGCGCCGTAGAAGCAATTAATGCCGTTTAATTGAATACTCATTGACACTCGTATACTGGCAGTCTGATAGCTATTGAGGTCGAAGATAGTACCTTTGACAGAATAATTATGCAATATTTCTGCTTTAAAAGTTAAAAGCAAAGCGCATTATTCAATAAACATAGCACAAAATAACGGGGGCGGTGGTCGGCGAGCATAAATGTCGGCATTCCTCACGAAATGCCGGACAATTTACGGGGTTTATTGGTTGATCAAGACGTTAGCGATTCTCGATGGATTGACGGAGCGTACCCGCCGTGGCATGAACGCTACCGCCTAAGTAGCGCACATCGTCGATGACCCAACACTGGCCTTCCTGAATCATTAACACTTCATCCTGCCAGCCCTGGTCACCCTGCTTGAGATCCACGCGCAATGGAATGTTACGGGCATCACGATTAGGGATAGTCGATGCACTGGCTACGTGGGCGCTGTCTGGCAAGGTGGTTCGACTGGAGAACGGATCGCTGCTTAACAATTCACGATGACTATTATCGCGGCTGGCATCGCTAAGTAGGGTTGCCAGTTTGTCACTCAAATAGGGGCGCAGAGCGGTAATGTCATTGCTGCGATGTTGAATGCGGTAGTCATAGAACTGTTGAGCCACACTATCAGGCCCCCCCTGGACACAGGAACCGGTGCGGGGGCCGTTATCTTTATAAGCTGGCGTGACGGTGGTACAGGCACTGAGTAGCAGTGCGCAAGGGATAAGCATGGTCAATTTGCTATAGCGCATGATGATTTCCTTATAAGCGAACACCTTGAAAGCGTTCTACGATAATAATGATATCCTTTCAATAATAGCGTATCAGTCCGATAATGCTTTGAAGATCGAAGGCTTAGCAAACAAGGAGATCGATCATGCAATTTTCTACAACCCCAACTCTGGAAGGCCAGACCATCGTTGAATATTGCGGTGTGGTGACTGGCGAAGCGATTTTAGGCGCGAATATTTTCCGTGATTTCTTTGCCGGTATCCGCGATATCGTTGGCGGACGCTCCGGTGCCTACGAAAAAGAACTGCGTAAAGCGCGGGAGATTGCCTTTGAGGAGCTCGGCTCCCAGGCGCGAGCGCTGGGGGCTGATGCCGTCGTCGGTATTGATATCGACTACGAAACGGTCGGGCAAAACGGCAGTATGCTGATGGTTAGCGTCAGCGGTACGGCGGTGAAAACGCGTCGATGAGAAGAGTCTTCTGGCTGGTCGCTGCCGCTCTGTTACTGGCAGGGTGCACAGGCGAAAAAGGCATTGTCGAGAAAGAGGGATATCAGCTTGATACCCGACGCCAGGCGCAGGCGGCGTATCCGCGCATTAAAGTGCTGGTGATCCACTACACCGCAGATGATTTTGATAGCTCGCTGGCGACACTGACCGATAAGCAGGTCAGCTCGCATTATCTGGTCCCTGCGGTGCCACCGCGATACAACGGTAAACCGCGCATCTGGCAACTGGTGCCGGAACAAGAACTGGCCTGGCATGCGGGGATTAGCGCCTGGCGCGGGGCAACGCGCCTTAACGACACCTCTATTGGCATTGAGCTGGAAAACCGTGGCTGGCAAAAATCGGCGGGAGTGAAATATTTTGCCCCGTTTGAACCGGCACAGATTCAGGCGCTTATTCCGCTGGCGAAAGATATTATTGCCCGTTATCACATCAAGCCGGAAAACGTAGTAGCACATGCGGATATTGCGCCGCAGCGCAAAGACGATCCGGGGCCATTATTTCCCTGGCAGCAACTGGCACAGCAGGGGATTGGTGCCTGGCCGGATGCGCAGCGGGTGAACTTTTACCTTGCCGGGCGCGCGCCGCACACACCGGTAGAGACCGCGTCATTGCTGGAGCTTTTGGCGCGTTATGGTTATGACGTAAAGCCTGATATGACTCCGCGCGAGCAGCGGCGCGTGATTATGGCGTTCCAGATGCATTTCCGCCCGACGTTATATAACGGCGAAGCGGATGCAGAAACTCAGGCGATTGCCGAAGCGTTGCTGGAGAAATACGGGCAGGATTAGCGCGGCAGTTTTCCGTGGTCGCGCAGCCAGGCGGCAGTTTTCTCGATACCTTCATCCAGGGTGAGGACTGGCTGATAACCTAACTCTTCCTGCGCACGCGTAATATCCAGCGTAAAGTCAAAATTCAACTTGGAGACGCCGTAGTGGGTCAGCGGCGGCTCTTTTGCTGACTTGCGGCCTAAACGCTCCATGCTGCGGGCGATCATATCCAGCATCGGGTAAGGAACCGAACGAATACGACAGTCAATATTCAACTCGTCGATCAGCTTCTGCACGATGCTGCGCAGTGTGCGATGCTCGCCGTTGGTGATGTTGTACACACGCCCGGAAGGTAGCTTATCGCACACTTCCTGGCTTGCCAGCCACATGGCGTGCACGGCATTTTCATAGTAGGTCATATCGACCAGCGCACTGCCGCCATGCGGTAACAGAATACTGCCGTAGTGATGCATCATATGCGCCAGACGGGGGATAAAGACTTTATCGTGCGGTCCGAACAGACTTTGTGGGCGCAGAATAGTAAAGCGCGTTTGTGGATTCGCCTGCGAAAGCATATTGATCACTTCTTCACTGGCTGCTTTGCTGCGGGCAAACTCGTTGGCGAAGCGGTGAGGGCGAAAATCTTCTTTAATATCGCGATGGTGGTGATAATCGAAGTACAGGGAGGGAGAAGAGATATGAATAAAGTTACGCACACCCCAGGCGACAGCCCATTCACCCAGGCGGCGAGTGGCGCGAACGTTAGCCAGATCGAAAGCCTGTTGTGTCCCCCAGGGCGAGGTAAAGCTGGAGCAGTGCCACAGCGTATCAATGCCCGCGAGCATCACTTTAGCTTGTGATGAGACCAGCTCGGTCAGATCCGCCGGAACAAACTCTGCGCCCATTTTTTCCAGCAATTTACCCATTGCCTCGTTGCGACCGGTCGCTCGCACGCTGATGCCTTTCTGGCATAAAAACTCTACCGCGTTTCGACCTAAGCCGCTGGTGGCGCCGGTAACCAGTACCTTCATATCAATCCACTGTTGTTGAGAAAATGACGTGCGCATTCTTCCGTGATTTCCCCCTTGATGCAATGGGAAACATGAAAGAATAACGCAGGTTTTGTCGATTAATCTGTGCTTTGTTCTGCCAGTCTGGCGATTCGTTTTGCCATTCCGCGAAAAATAAACAGATGCGCGGGGATCATCAATAACCAGTAAAACAGCCCCGGCATACCGTGCGGATGCCAGAAAGCACGGACATCGATTGTACGATAGTCGCCTTTATCTTCCAGGGTAAAACACAGTCGTCCCAGCCCCGGCGCTTTCATGCCAAATAACAACGTAAGTTGTTTTTCCGGTTCAACGACAATGACTTTCCAGCTATCCACCGCATCGCCGGTCTGTAAATATTCGCGCTCCGGGCGGCCTTTTGCCAGCTTATGACCGATCGCAAGGTCCATCAACGCCCGTGTCTGCCACAAAATATTGCCAAAGAAATAACGCTCTTTACCGCCGATTTGATTGACCACCCGCCATAGCGCCTGAAGGCTGGCAGACGTTTTAACGGTAAACCCCGCCTGTTTGGCAAAATAACCGTATTCTGGTCGCCAGCGAGCAAAAGCCTGCGCGTCATATCCCCAGTCGCTGGAGTTGACCAGTTTTTCTTCCTCTTTCAACGTGCTACGTACCGCGTCATCGAAAGCGATCAGCGGTTGTGGAATGAGTGCACGTAACGCGGTGTCATCCGCCAGCAGATCGTGTTTCAGCCCCTGAA